>JGI994J12354_10001048_pt1 | contig 28093 bp, 26 predicted proteins | sample IntmicLarv3ML3BL_FD_12354 | JGI IMG/M metagenome (IMG submission 12354) | reverse complement strand
CGGGGACAGTGGTGACAGGTGGTGCATGGTTGTCGTCAGCTCGTGTCGTGAGATGTTCGGTTAAGTCCGATAACGAGCGCAACCCTTGTCCTTAATTGCTAACATTTAGTTGAGAACCTTAAGGAGACTGCCGGTGATAAATCGGAGGAAGATGGGGATGAGGTCAAATCATCATGCCCCTTACGTCCAGGGCTACAGGCGTGCTACAATGGCCGATATAATAAGACGCAATACCGTGAGGTGGAGCTAATCTCTAAAGTCGGTCCCAGTTCGGATTGGAGTCTGCAACTCGACTCCATGAAGTTGGAATCGCTAGTAATCGTGAATCAGAATGTCACGGTGAATACGTTCCCGGGTGTTGTACACACCGCCCGTCACGCCATGGGAGTTAGTAATACCCGAAGCCGATAGCCTAACCAGTTTACTGGAGGGGGTCGTCGAAGGTAGGACTAGCGACTGGGGTGAAGTCGTAACAAGGTATCCCTACCGGAAGGTGGGGATGGATCACCTCCTTTCTAAGGAGTAATTGTAATTCCTTACTTGGTGATAAAGTGTATAATCGTTTTGCTTGGTTTTGAAAGATTGTTAAAATCTTTCAGTTAAATTGTTCTTTGAAAACTGGATAATGTGTTGTTAATTTTTCTCACAACGAGCGAGAAAGGTTAACATTTAGCAATTATATTTATTAAGTGTATAATTGCGATTTGATCTCAATCAAATTAGGATATAATTAATTTTTATTAATAAAAATATCAAACAAATGGTGGTTAAATTATTAAGGGCGCATGGTGAATGCCTTGGCACTAGAAGCTGATGAAGGACGTGACGAACAACGATATGCTTCGGGGAGCAGTAAGTATGCTTTGATCCGGAGATTTCCGAATGGGGGAACCTGGTACTAGTAATGTAGTATCGACGCACTAATGAATACATAGTTAGGCGATCAGCAACCCGGTGAACTGAAACATCTAAGTAACCGGTGGAAAATAAAGAAAACTCGATTCTCTTAGTAGTGGCGAGCGAAAAGGGAAATAGCCCAAACCAGATTTATCTGGGGTTGTAGGACCTTATATACGGAGTCAAAAATTCTATATATAGTCGAATTACTTGGGAAAGTAAATCATAGAAGGTGAAAATCCTGTAGACGAAATGTATAGAACTCTTTAAGGTATCCTGAGTAGGGCGGGACACGTGTAATCCTGTCTGAATCTACGGGGACCATCCCGTAAGGCTAAATACTCTCTAGTGACCGATAGTGAACAAGTACCGTGAGGGAAAGGTGAAAAGAACCCCGGGAGGGGAGTGAAATAGAATACTGAAACCATGTGCTTACAAAAAGTCAAAGCCCGTTAATGGGTGATGGCGTGCCTTTTGCAGAATGAACCGGCGAGTTAATGTTGCATGCAAGGTTAAGTTGAAGAGACGGAGCCGTAGCGAAAGCGAGTCTGAATAGGGCGAATTAGTATGTAGTATTAGACCCGAAACCGAGTGATCTAGCCATGAGCAGGTTGAAGTGACAGTAACATGTCATGGAGGACCGAACCGACGTACCCGGAAACGTGCGCGGATGACTTGTGGCTAGTGGTGAAATTCCAATCGAACTCGGATATAGCTGGTTCTCCCCGAAATAGGTTTAGGCCTAGCCTCGAGGTTAAGTGATATGGAGGTAGAGCTCTGAATATGTAATGGCGCCGTCTAGGCGTACTGAATGTAATCAAACTGCGAATGCCATATTTATATACTCGGGAGTCAGTGTATGGGTGATAACGTCCATACGCGAGAGGAAAACAATCCAGACCGCCAACTAAGGTCCCAAAATTTATGCTAAGTGGGAAAGGATGTGGAGTTGTCAAAACAGCTAGGAGGTTGGCTTAGAAGCAGCCATCCTTTAAAGAGTGCGTAATAGCTCACTAGTCGAGTGACACTGCGCCGAAAATGTACCGGGGCTAAGCATAATACCGAAGTTGCGGATTGTAATTTATATTACAATGGTAGGGGAGCGTTCTAACAGGGATGAAGGTTGACCGTGAGGACAGCTGGACTGGTTAGAAGTGAGAATGCCGGTGTGAGTAGCGCAAGCTGGGTGAGAATCCCGGCCACCGTTTGCCCAAGGTTTCCTGGGGTAGGTTCGTCCTCCCAGGGTTAGTCGGGTCCTAAGACGAGGCCGAAAGGCGTAGCCGATGGACAACAGGTTGATATTCCTGTACCACCTATATAACAGATGGAATGACGGAGAAAGCTAAAAGGAGCCAGTTATTGGATTCTGGTTTAAGCACAAAGGTTTATAGATAGGTAAATCCGTTTATAGTTAAGACTGAAGTGTGATGACGAAAGCTCTAGTGATAGAGCACAAGTCCTTTGACGCTATGCTTCCAAGAAAAGTTTCTATGGTTAATTATATGGGTGCCCGTACCGAGAACCGACACAGGTGGGCAAGGAGAGTATCCTAAGGTGAGCGAGAGAACTATGGTTAAGGAACTCGGCAAAATGACCCCGTAACTTAGGGATAAGGGGAGCTCTAGAAATAGAGCCGCAGTAAAGAGATCCAGGCGACTGTTTACCAAAAACACAGCTCTCTGCTAAGTCGTAAGACGATGTATAGGGGGTGACACCTGCCCAGTGCTGGAAGGTTAAGAGGAAGGCTTAGAAATGACGTAAGTCGATATTTTCGAAGGTCCGAATTGAAGCCCCAGTGAACGGCGGCCGTAACTATAACGGTCCTAAGGTAGCGAAATTCCTTGTCAGGTAAGTTCTGACCCGCACGAAAGGTGTAACGATCTGGATGCTGTCTCAACCATAGGCTCGGTGAAATCTTAATACCTGTGAAAATGCAGGTTACCCGCGACAGGACGGAAAGACCCCGTGGAGCTTTACTGTAGCTTGATATTGAAGCTCGGTACATTATGTAGAGGATAGGTGGTAGACTTTGAAGTTAAAACGCCAGTTTTAATGGAGTCACCCTTGGAATACCACCCTTAATGTGCTGATTTTCTAACCCAGATCCGTAATCCGGATCGGGGACAGTGTCTGGTGGGCAGTTTGACTGGGGCGGTCGCCTCCCAAAAAGTAACGGAGGCGCCCAATGGTTCCCTCAGAATGGTTGGAAATCATTCGCAGAGCGTAAAGGTATAAGGGAGCTTGACTGCGAGACTTACAAGTCGAGCAGGTACGAAAGTAGGGCTTAGTGATCAGGCGATTCAGAATGGAATGGTCGTCGCTTAACGGATAAAAGTTACCCCGGGGATAACAGGCTGATACCACCCAATAGTTCACATAGACGGTGGTGATTGGCACCTCGATGTCGGCTCGTCACATCCTGGAGGTGTAGTCGCTTCCAAGGGTTGGGCTGTTCGCCCATTAAAGTGGCACGCGAGCTGGGTTCAGAACGTCGTGAGACAGTTCGGTCCCTATCCGTCGTGGGCGTAGGAAAATTGAGGGGATCTATCCTTAGTACGAGAGGACCGGGATGGACACTCCTCTGGTGTATCTGTTGTCACGCCAGTGGCAGTGCAGAGTAGCTATGAGTGGAATAGATAATCGCTGAAAGCATCTAAGCGAGAAACTAGCCTCAAGATGAGTTTTCCCATTTTTTATAAAGTAAGTTCCCAGGTAGACTACCTGGTTGATAGGCTGGAGATGGAAGCATAGTGATATGTTGAGTTGACCAGTACTAATAGAACGAGGATTTAATCATAAATTTGTTATTTGATTAGGTCAAACACATTATCCAAGTTTTCAGAGAATAATTTCTCTAAATAATTTTATTGGTAACGATAGCTAAGAGGATACACCTGTTCCCATCTCGAACACAGAAGTTAAGCTCTTAAACGCCGACGATAGTGTATGCAAAAATAGGTAGTTGCCAATAATTTTTTTTTGCAATTTTATCCACAATTATTGTGGATTTTTTAATTTATAATGTATGAGATGCTGCTATATAAAATCAAGGAGCTAAATATAACCGTAAAAACATAGAAAGTTTTGAAATTTGTTTTACTAAAAATTAATATGGACTTCTCACATGTATATATATTGGATTCGATTTTTGTTGACTTTATCTTAAAGTTATAGTATAATATGAGACCATTAAGGAGGGATAATAAATGAAAATTAATTCAAATGACAGTAACAAAATAACAAAGACTTTTGAACCTGGAAAACATATTATTATGCATGAGGTGTCAAGTCATTACACTAGCAATGGTGGTATAGTAGAAGAAAGTAGTTTAGAAAGTAGAGGATGCAGACAATTAATTGTTGATGAAGAAGCAACAAGAGGATATTCGTTAATACTACCTGCAACTGTTGCTTACAGAGATTGTACTTACCCAAATGGTAATAAAGGACATGTAAGAATTACTAACTGTTGCTTTGTAAACACTGTGACTGTCATAGCTGAAGGTTTAAGAATAGTACGCCCAGAGGATCCTACAAAAACTGATGAATATTTCCCAAGTTTTGGGAAACCTGTTCAAAAAGCAATAGAAAGATTTAAATAATTACATAATAATATAAAAATTATCCACAAATGTTGTGGATTTTTTTTATAAAAAAATATGACTTTGGTCATATTTATAAGTTAAGTTATTTAGGAGTTGTAGTTTTCATTAAAGGTTTAATAGTAGGTGAATTATCACCAGTATGTAATGAATAAAAGGCTTCATATCTAACACCTCTTAATGCTGAAATACGCTGTATTACACCTGATTGCAGAAACTTTTCATAGCTTTCAAGTTCAAGCATTAGATGTATCTCACAATCTGCATTACAATCTGACCTATCCCATCTATGAAACGAATTCCATGAAATTATTTTAAGACCTCTAATAAAAGCAGTGTTTGAACCAGTATACCTTTTACGTTCCTCTTCTTCTAATTCTCTACATTTACTTTCAAAATTACATACAAACATAAAACACCTCCAATTCAATTATAGCATAATTAGCAAAGTTTTGATTAAATAATGTAAACACTTCTAAAAAGTATTGAATAAGAGTTTTCATATTTGTTATAATGAATGTAGGTGAGAATATGAATGACAGAATAACAACAAAAAATGAATTAGAAACAATAGAAATTGCTCAAAACTTTGAGTCAGAAAAATTTCCAAATATGGTTATATGCCTTGAAGGAGATTTGGGTAGTGGTAAGACAATATTTGCAAAAGGTTTTGCACAAGCATTAGGAATAGATGAATCAATAACTTCACCTACTTTTAATATTATAAAAGAATATCATAATGGGGAGATGCCTCTTTATCACATGGATGTATATCGTCTTGATGGAAAAGTTGATGATTTAGGCTTGGAAGAATTTTACAACAAAAATGGTGTTGTAATTATTGAATGGGCAGACACAATAAGAAGTTATTTACCAGAAGAAAGATTAGATATAAAGTTTAAAATAATTGATGAAGATACCAGATTACTGATTTTTATACCACATGGTAGAAAGTATGAAGAAATATGTGAGGCGGTTTTATGAGAGTTCTCTATCTAGATACATCCTCTAGCTATTTATATGCAGCTATTTATGAAGAAAATGCAATTATAGAAGAGATAAAGGAAAAACTAGATGCAGAATTATCAGTTAAAGCATTGCCTTTACTTACTGACTTATTTACAAGAAGCAATATTGACCCATTTTCTATCAATAAAATAATTTTAGTTAATGGACCAGGTTCATTCACTGGAATTAGAATAGGAGTTACTATTGCTAAAGTCTATGCATGGAGTAAAGATATTTCCATTACTACTATCTCAAGCCTGGAAGCAATGGCATTAAGCAGTATTGAAGCTGCAGATTATATAGTTCCTTTAATAGATGCTAGAAGAGGATATGTATATACAGGAATTTATACTAAAGATAACAAAAAAGTATTAAATGACCAGTATACATCACTTTCTGCACTACTAATAGCTACCTCTAGTCTAGATGGAACAATTAGCTATATATCAAATGATATATTGGATGTTAATGCTACTATTGAGCCTTATATTCCTAACATCAATAAAATTATTGAAATATATAAAGACAAGGAGCCTATAAATCCTCATGAAATAGACGCTAATTATTTGAAAAAGACAGAGGCAGAAGAGAAGAAGGAACAAAATGATAAAGGAAGTAACTAAGAATGATTTAAAACAAATCACAGATTTAGAAAATATTTTTAATAATACATTTAAAAAAGACGATGTGAAAAATAGATTTTCAGTAAATATTTTCACAAAAGTCTTTATTTATTTGCAAGAAAAGTATATAATAGGGTACGTTATTTACGATGAGATATATAATCGTATTGAGATTATTAATATAGAAGTATTGGAAGAGTACAGAGGTAAGCATATTGCATCTAAATTACTAGAGGAAGTTATAAACAATGCAAATAATAAGAATATCGATAATATGACTTTGGAAGTAAAAGAAAGCAATAAAGTTGCCATTCATTTATATGAAAAATATGGATTTAAGAGTGTTGCTATAAGAAAGAATTATTATAATGGGGAAGATGGCATATTGATGGAGAGTTGTGATTTAGTGAAAGATATTTATATATTAGGAATAGAATCAAGTTGTGATGAAACAAGTGCATCTATTGTAAAAAATGGTAACATTGATGTAGCAACAGTTATATTATCACAAATAGATGTGCATACCACATATGGTGGAGTAGTCCCAGAAATAGCCAGTAGAGAACATGTTAGAAATATAACTATAGTTATTGAAGAATGTTTAAATAAAGCAGAACTAAAAATGGAAGATATAAATGCTATTGCTATAACTTATGGACCTGGTCTTATTGGGTCACTCCTAATAGGCTTAGAAGCAGCTAAAACATTAGCATTTTTATATAACAAACCATTAATACCAGTGCATCATATTGCAGGTCATATATATGCTAACAAATTAATTAAAGATATTACCTATCCAGCATTAGCACTAGTAATAAGTGGAGGTCATACAGATTTAGTATACATGGAAGAAGAGTATAAGTTTAAAAGGCTAGGTGGAACCCTAGATGATGCTGTAGGAGAATGCTATGACAAAGTAGCAAGACTTATAGATGTAGGATATCCAGGCGGACCAATAATAGATAAAATGGCAAACTTAGGAGAGCCAACTTACAAGCTCCCATTACCACTAAATGATAACAGTTACAACTTCAGTTTTAGTGGATTAAAAAGTGCAGTTGTTAATTTAATACATAACGAAAAACAACGAGATATTCCAATAAGAAAAGAAGACTTAGCATGTTCTTTTCAAAATATTGTAATAGAAACACTTGCTAAAAAAACAAAAAAAGCTATAATAGATAACAATGTAAAAATGCTTATATTAGCAGGTGGAGTAGCAGCTAATACAGGAATAAGAAATAAATTAGAAAGCATTTGCATAGAAAATAATATAGACTATATATTTCCAAGCATTAAATATTGCACAGACAATGCAACAATGATTGCGGCCTCAGGATATATTTTATATAATAAAGGAATTAAAGCAGACAATTATTTAAATGCTAAATCAAATGATAAATTAAATTAGGGGGGTAACAATATGGCTACTAAGAAAAAGAAGTTAAATGGTAAGCTAACAAAAAACACTACAAAAAAGCCTGCAGTTAAAGTAGTAAAGAAAAAAACCACCATAAAAAAGAAAACAACAAAACCTACTTCTCCAAAAGTAATTCAGCCTAAAAGAGAAGAAAAGAAACTTAAGGGAGCCCAATTAATAGAAGCTCCTTCTATAAAACTAAAAGAAAAGCAAATAATAGAGCCAGAGATTATAAAAGAAGCAGTAAAACCAATAACAGAAGAAAAACCTATTGATAAGCCAATAGAAAAGAAGAAAAGAATATTAAAAAAAATAATTTCACCACTAACAATAATACCAATTCTTTTAATATTAATAGGAGCTATAGCAATCAATCTTTATAAAGAAGAAAATCCGAAACCTGTAGAGAAAAATTATGCAGAATATAAAATTGGTGATAAAATAAGATTAGCTGATGATTCTATATGGTATGTTATTGAAGACAGTGATAAAAATAAAAGTTATGCAGTAATATTATCATCAACCCCAGCTGATTTAGATGATAATAATGAATATAATTCAAATGATTATTATCCATTTGATAAAGATAACAAATCTGCTTATAATGAATCGGAGCCAAATAACATTGGACATTACCTAATCAACACTTTCAGATACAAACTAACAAACATTGGAGGTATCAAAAAAGTAAGACTATTAACATCATCAGAATATGTTAAAATTCGTGAAGCGATGAAATGGGATTATGAATGGGAAGAAGAAAACTGGTTAGCTGGTAAATCAATTGGATATTGGTGGTTAAATTCCAGCCAAAATGGTAAAGTCTATGTTGTAAATAACAGAGGAAGTTATTCATTACAAGCAGCAAATAAACAATACTATGTAAGACCAGTAATTGAAATAAATAAAAGTGAAATGAAAAAAGAAGTAGTTCCAAAAGAGGAAACTGAAGGTGAATAATATGAAAAAAATAATAAGAGAGATTCTTTCAGGCAAATATTAATCACACTTGTAACTTTAATAAAAATAATAAGTGCAAGTGTGTCTTTTAGTCGTGCTTGCATCATGAAACTATATGATGCGATATAGTTTTTTTATTGAAGGAGAAATTAAAAATGCTAGAAATAGGAATAAATGAATTAAATAAAAGTTTTGGTGAAAATGAAATATTAAAGAATATTAATTTAAATATAAAAACAAAAGACAGAATATCACTAATAGGTAGAAATGGTTGTGGAAAAACAACACTTTTAAAATTAATAGCAGGAATAGAAAAGGAAACCAATGGAACAATATCTATAAGGAAAAATGCAACTATAGGTTACTTACAACAAATACCAGATGATATGGGCATCACTGTAACTGTAGAAGAAGTACTTTATGACAGCTTACATGAGCTTCATGAAATGGACAATAAGTTAAAAGATTATGAAAACAAGATGCTAACATCAAGTGATACCAAACTGTTAGATAAATATTGTAATTTACAAGATAAATTTATTAGATTGGGTGGATATCAAATAGATGAAAAAATTGGCAAAATAAAAAAAGCATTTAAAATAAGTGATGAACTTATGACCAAGTGCTTCAACAATTTATCAGGTGGAGAAAAAACCATTGTATCACTTGCCAGTTTAATAATAAAAGAGCCAGACATCCTTTTATTAGATGAACCAACAAATCACTTAGATACAGATACTCTAGATTGGTTAGAACAATACTTAATTAACTATCTAGGAACAGTTATAATTGTTTCACATGACCGATATTTTCTAAATAAAATATCTAATGTTATTGTATTAATGGAACATAAAGGACTAGATATATACTATGGCAATTATGACTACTATCTAGAAGAAAAAGAAAAACGTGATTTAATAGAGTTTGAACAATATAAAAATCAAGAAAAAAAGATTGAAGCAATGCAAAAAGCCATAAAACAATTAAGGGAATGGGGAAGATTAGCAGGTCAATCAGGCGGAGAATCATTCTACAAAAGATCTGCTAATATCGAAAAAAGATTAGAGAAGATGGAAAAACTAGACAGACCATCAGTTCAACAAAACTTACCAGTAAACTTTACAACTGAAAATAGAACTGGACAAGATGTACTTAGAGTAAAAAAAATAGATTTAAGTATAGGTGATAAAAATCTTCTAATGAATGCTAATTTTGATATCAAATATCAAGAAAGAGTAGCATTAATAGGAAGAAACGGAACAGGTAAGACTACTTTAGTAAGAGAAATATTAAAAGAAAGTAATGAATTTATAAAATTAGGTTCAAATACTAAATTAGGCTATATACCTCAACAAATAACATTTGATAATGATAAACTCACAATATTAGAATATGTTTCCATGTTTATCCATAAAGAAGAATATTTAATTAGAAGTATTCTCACCAAATTCCATTTTAATAAAGAAGACATTAGCAAAAGACTTTTTATGTTAAGTGGTGGTGAAAAAGTAAGATTAAAATTGTTAGAATTAATAGAAAAAAAAGCAAATTTCTTGATACTTGATGAACCAACTAACCATATAGACTTAGAAACAAAAGAATTATTAGAAGAAGCATTGCTAGATTATAAAGGAACACTTCTATTTATATCCCATGATAGATACTTTATAAACAAGCTTGCTACTAAAATATTAGATATAAACAACAAAATAATTACTACTTATATAGGTAATTACGACTATTACATTAAACATAAAAAATAAAAAATACTAGACAAATAAAAAAATATATAGTATAGTTCAATGTATCGCTGTGAAATTTACATAATAAAATTTAAAACGATCCAAATCTCTATGGAACGTTTTTTGCTGTTACAAAGGAGGTGTACCATGAACATATCTAATGAAGAACTTAAACAGGAAGAACAATATTTACAATTAACAATAAAAAACATCAGAGGCAAAATATCTGAATTAGGGCAAGAACTATATGACAAGGAAGAAAAAGTTCAGGAATTCCAAAAGTTTATTTGGGATGCAAGACATGATATGGATCCTACTGAAATGCGTGTAATGCGAAGCAGTAATGATTTAGAAGTTGCACTTGTTATGAGAAAAGCCAAATATTATCAAAAGCTATTTAAAACCCAAGGGAATCCTTATTTTGGATCAATTACATGGGATGAAGATAGCAAAGAATCAAAGATTTACATAGGAATAACTCATGTTGAAGATGAAGAAAAAAATATTTATCTTGTACATGACTGGAGAGCACCAATATGTTCACTATTCTATGATTATGAAGTAGGGCCAGCTGAGTATAAAGCACCAGAAGGTATAATTGAAGGATTATTAACCAATAAGAGACAATTTAAAATTACAAACGGAGAACTAAAAAGAGTCTTCGATAACAGCTTAAATATTGATGATGACCTATTGCAAGAAGTCTTAGCAAATGAATCGAGTGACAAGATGAAAAACATCGTTAATACCATTCAACAAGAACAAAATGCTATTATTAGAAACTTAGAAGATAAAACTTTAATAGTACAAGGAATAGCTGGTTCAGGTAAGACATCTGTAGCGTTACATCGTATAGCATTCTTACTTTATAAAATTGAAAACCTAAGCTCAAATAATGTATTAATATTCTCACCAAACCAAATATTCACAGAATACATATCAAATGTATTGCCAGAACTTGGCGAAGATAATACAATGCAAACAACATTCAATGACTTTTTAAATATTCACCTTCCAGAATTTAAAGAAGTTGAATCATTCACATCATTTATTGAGAGATATTACAAATACCAAGAAACAAATAGAAACTTAGTAAAATATAAACAAAGTGATGAAATCATCGAACACATAAATAGCTATGTAAAAGATATTTTAAAAAGAGTTAAGTTTATATCAGGAATAGATGGAAAACATGAATACAATATATCAAAGGAACAGCTAAATGACTTACTAAAAGATAGATATGACAAATTATTATTACTTGATAGAATAGAAGAAATAGCTCAAAAAATATGTAGAGACTATTTTGATGGTAAAAAAACAAGAATAAATACTATAAGAAGTCAACTTAATAAAGCACTTAATATGAAGTTAGATTTTAAAGAAATTCTTAAAGATTTTTATAAATCAGAAGTATTCCTAACTAACTATCATGGTTCAATAACTGAAAATGAAATTAATAGTATGACTAACAAAAGAACAATAAGATATGAAGATGCATGTATTATGGTTTATATAAAAGGGTTACTAGAAGGTTTTGATTATAGAGGAGTTATTAAAGAAGTAATAATAGATGAAGCACAAGATTATAATAAATTACAATATATAATAATAAAAAATATCTTTAAAAAAAGTGGTTTTACTATTCTAGGAGATGTAAATCAAACTATAAATCCTTATTATAAATACGAATCACTAAAAGAATTAGAAAATGTTTTAAAAGATAGAACAAAATATTTAGAGCTAAGTAAAACCTACAGGTCTACCCCAGAAATAATTGAACATACAAATAAGATTCTAGGATTAGAACATGTATCAGCGATTAGAAAAGAAAATAACATTCCAATCAAATTTAGAGAGGAGCTTAATTTAAAAGAGCAATTAGTAAATGACATTAATGCTTTAAGAAAAAGTAGTGACTCAATAGCATTAATAACTAAAACAGATGATGAAGCAGAAAAACTATATGAATTATTAAACAAAGATATAGAAGAAATCAGCATTTTATCAGCAACAACAAAAGTATTTAATAAGAAGTTGATTATAATTCCATCATATGTTGCAAAAGGTTTAGAATTCGATGCTACAATCATTTATACAACTAAAGAAAATAAGTATAAAGAAGATGAAAAATATTTATATTATGTAGCTTGTACACGTAGTCAACATCAATTAATAATTTACAATCAATAAATTTATTTAGCCAAATTGAAAGTTATGGATAATAATATTATTAGGAAGCAATAAAGGAGAGACAATGAAAAAGATAAAACTAATAATATTTTTATTTGCAATAATTTTTATAGGGGGAGAAAAAGTTACAGTTAAAGCTGAAAGTTTTGTATCTGGTGAAAAAATTCCAAATGCGTACAGGAATAAAGAAAAAAACGGTGAATTAATCTCATCAGTTCAACAAAACGTAATTAGAAATGCTTCAACAAATGAAATAGTATACTGCATAGAACCATCAGTTGGCTTAATAGAACCTTATGAATATAAAGTACAAAATAAATATCAAGATTATTCAACTAATATGAATATAACAGCACAAGACTACAATCGTATAACAGCATTAGCTTATTATGGTTATGGTTATCTAGGTCATAATGATTTGAAATGGTATGCAATAACCCAAATGCTAATATGGAAGACAGTAGATAAAACTACAGACTTCTATTGGGTAGATAAACCATATGGCAAAAAAATTAGTCCATATGATATTGAAATAGCAGAACTTGAAAAATTATTAAGTGATGACAATTTATTACCAAAGTTTGATATTAATGAAGTCTATTCAATAAAAAAAGAATACACATTAATTGACGATAATAATATACTATTCAAATTCAAAATCAAAGAAAGTGATATCTTAAATATATCAAAAATAGAAGATAATAAGTTGATAGTTAATTCTGAATATGAGGGAACTAAAAAAATAAAGTTGGAAAATATTCATAATCAATATAAATCCCCAGTTACTGTTTATTTAGATTCACTATCCCAAAATCTAATTCAAAGAGGAAACCTTATAAATCAGACAGTTGAATTAGAATTAAGATTTGAATCAGGGACATTAGATATAAGAAAGATAGATAGAACAACAAATAGTATTCTTCCCAGTGGCACAGCAAGCTTAATAGGTGCAGTTTATCATTTGTATGATGAAAATAATAATTTTATAAATGAAATGATAATAGATGCTGACAATAAATCAGTAACTACAAATCTTGCATTTGGCAAATATATACTAAAAGAAGTTCAAAGTGGAAGTGGATATTACTTAAATGAAGATATATATGAGTTTGAGATAAATGAAAATAATAAAAATATCAATGTGGATGTAATTAATGAAGTAATAAACAGCAAGATAATATTAAAAAAATATTATGGCAATGACTCAAAATGGAGGCCAGAAGCCAATATTGCATTTGATATATATGATTCTAAAGGAGTACTATATGCAAATGTAGAAACTAATAAAGAAGGAATAATAGAAATAGTATTACCATATGATACCTATACATTTACTCAGATTAATACTAGTGATAACTATCAAAAAGTAAGTGACTTTAAGATTACAGTAGATGAAAATAGTAATAAAGAAATTTTGCTAGAGTTATATGATTTAGAAATAGAAATACCAAATACTTACATCAAAATAAAAAGAAATGGAATATACTTGTTTAGTATCATAGCAAATATATCATTATGCACAAAGGTGTTCTATGAATACAGATAATATTATAAAAATAATAACTCTATTGGTACTACTAATACTTATTTTAGAGAGTATAAGCTTAACATTTGATTATAGTGTTATTAGCGAAAAACCAGTCACTACTGACGATTATAAACCAGTAACCACTAATTCTAGGCAGCAATATACCAAAGATTCTTTACCAGAAAGCAACAATATCAAAATAGACGAAAGTATACAATCATTTATTGGAATGCTAGATAACACACCATTATTAACAATTGAAATAGAAAAAATTAATATATTGAAAAATGTATATCAAATTGGAAGTAAAGAAAACAATGTAGATAAGAATATAACAATTATGAAAGAATCTGATATGCCGAACATTAAAAATGGTAACTTAATATTAGGAGCACATTCAGGAACTGGTGAAGTAGCATATTTTACAGATTTAATAAAATTACAATCACAAGATGAAGTAATAATTGAGTATGATAGTAAAAAATATATATATGAAATAGAACATCAATATGATGCTTTAAAGAGTGGTAGAATAACAATTAGAAGAGATTACAATAAAACAACTTTAACATTATTCACGTGTAATCCAACAAAAAAGGATAAAAATCTCATAGTAATAGCATATTTGAAAGAAATAAATTAGTGTAAAAATGTGCAAACAATAACAAAAAAGTGTAAACTTATGTTTACTTATGTAAAATAGCAATGTATTATTGACATGTAAGGACAGTGATATATTTTGGAAAAATTAAGAAGTTTAGGCATTTTATTAATAGCAGTGGGTTTGTTAATGTTAACAGTTGACCATGTATCAGCATATGTTGATTCAATGACTAATGAGAAACAAAAACTACTAGAAGTAAAAGAAAATATTAATGAAGAATATGAATTGTTTTTAACTAATGTTATGGAATATAAAACAGCAATACCAAGTATTAATGATTTTTACATACAATACTATGAAACAATGGCAGAAAATGATAATAAGTATAAAGAGATAATCCAAGAAATAGATTTGAAAGCAAAATCCGTTGAAGAAACATCAAAAAAGTTAAAAAGCTACTGTAAAAATAACTATAATGATGAAAATTTAAGGAAGACCTGTGAATCTTTTAATAAAAATTATACTAATTACAAGACGGCATATATAGAAATAAATGACAATTACAATAATGCTATAGAAGAGTATAATGAATGGGCAAAAGAAACTAATAATAAAACACTTGAAAAATATGCACCAATTAACTATAATGAATATAGTATAAGTATATAAAGGTGTGATAATAGTGAATAGTACAAAAAGAACAAAGACATATAAAACTATAGGGAAGATTTTTGTAATTATGAGTGCTATTATAACACCTATTTTTATTTGCCTGTATGTTATATCAATTAATGAAGGTGGACTAATTGATTCTAGATTTGCTGGTATGCTTCCAGGATTAATATTCTGGTTAGTTTTCTTTTTTTGTATAGGTATTTTTATAATCAATAAGAATAAAGAAAAAAATAGTAGCAAGAAAAAAACAAGTGTATCAATGTTCTTGTTATCAGGATATGTAATGGAACTAGCAGGATTAATGATGTTGTTGTATGGAACTAATAGTAATTTTAAAAACTGGTTAATAAATACTGCAATGGAGACATTTAATTATCAACATGTAGCTACATCATTATATAGTGATAAGGAAATAAGAGAAATAATTAATAAAGATAAAGCAGAAGAAACTACTGATTATGAATTGGTAACATTTGATGAATTAGATTTTAACAAAGAAAGATATGCCAATAAATATGAAGAAGAAATATTAAAAAAAGATTACGAAGGTCAATTACATAAAATTATTAAAATAAAAGGCAATACAAAATATGGAAACTACAAATATGAAGGATATCTTGCAGTAATATATGATCCTTCTAAAGTAAGTTTAGCACCAAGTAAAGGTGCGGGATTACATCCTGGTTCTTATGGACAAACTATTGATACTATAGGAAGAGAAACTAATGCTTTAGTTGCAATCAATGCTGGAGGATGGTATGATCCCCTATGGATAAGTAATGGTGGTATTCCTCATGGAATAGTAATATCTAATGGCGAGTTTAAAAGTGAATATACAAGAGCTGTTGATGGTGGTGGAATCATTGGGTTTGATGACAAAGACCGACTTGTCTTAAAATATATGTCAAAAGAAGAAGCAATTGCTTCTGGGATAAGAGATTGTGTTGATTTTGGGCCGTTTTTAGTAGTAAATGGTCAAAATAGATATGAAGGAAGAAGTGGTGGCTGGGCATATGCTCCAAGAACTGGTATTGGTCAGCGAAAAGATGGAATAGTTTTATTTTTAGTAATTGATGGAAGACAAGCACATAGTGTTGGTGTAGATGTTAATGATATGGCCGATATCTTTATGCAATATGGTGCATACAATGCTGCAAACTTAGATGGAGGTACCTCAAGTGCTATGTACGCAGATGGAGAGATAACTAATATTCCCCATTCTGGATATGGAAGGCTAGTAAGACAATTACCAAATGCATGGATAGCAACAGAATAATAACAAATATAAAATTACAGTAAAAAGACCAATGATTATTTCATTAGTCTTTTTTCAATACACTGAATTACATAATACATCAGAAAAGATACAATCCCTAGTATAAATGTAGAAGTTATTACTAAATTAATATTAAAGACTTGTGATCCATATACTATTAAATATCCAAGTCCTTTTTTAGAAACTAATAACTCTCCCATAATGACCCCAATTAATGACATACTAATATTAATTTTTAAAACATTCAAAATATTGAATCGATTACTTGGAAGAACAGCTTTCAAAAATATCTGTATCTTTGTAGCATTAAAACTCTTTAAAAGCACGATGAAACTCTCCTCAGTACTAATAAAACTATTATATATATTTATTATACTTAAGAATGTAGATATTAATAATGCCATCGCAATTATTGATTTTGTACTTGCTCCAACCCATATAATGATTAAAGGGCCTAATGCAACTTTTGGAAGCGAGTTTACTATAGTTAAATATGGTTCAATTATTTTTGCTATAAATTTGTTCCACCATAGAAATGTAGCAATAATTAGTCCGATTAATGAAGCAAGAAAGAAGCTAATCAGTGTTTCATATACAGTTATCCATATATGAGTAAATAAGTCATTGCTATTATAAAGCTTTACAATAGTATTAAATATATTGGATGGTGAAGAAAATAGAAAAGTATTTAAAAAATTAAATCTAGCAACTAATTCCCATAAGAGTAAAAATAATATTATTAAGGCATATTGGAATATAATTACACCAATTTTTTCTTTCTTAAGTTTTCTTAAATAATCTTTATGCTCATCACTTAATATGTACATCTAAATCCCTCCATATCTTATCGTAATAATAGCTAAATTCTTTAGCATTTCTATTTTTAATAGGAGTAGATTTATCAGTTAACTCTATATCATATATTGTTTTAATAGTAGCTGGTCTTTTAGTTAATACAACAATTCTATCGGATAAACTAATTGCTTCTGCTAAATCATGTGTAACCATAATTGCTGTTTTACCTTCCTCTTTAATTATTCTATATAATTCATCAGAAAGAGCAAGTCTTGTTTGATAGTCTAATGCTGACATTGGTTCATCTAAAAGTAAAATATCAGGGTTTATTGCTAAAGTTCTAATAAGTGCTGCCCTCTGACGCATTCCACCCGACAATGATGAAGGATATTTATACATAAAATCTTTAAGACCATACTTATGTAATAAATTAACTACATATTCTCTACTATCACCATTTAATTCATTATTAATATCTAATCCAAGCAAACAATTATCAAGTATTGTTAACCATGGAAATAAAGAGTCCTTTTGAAGCATATAGGCATATTTAAGATTCTTTTTTTTATTCTTTATCTCCCCATCAGACACTTTCTCCAAATCAGATAAAATTGATAATAGAGAAGATTTACCACATCCAGATGGACCAACTATAGAAAGAAACTCTTTATCATATACATCAAGTGTAATGTTTTCAATTGCTACAGTTTCACCATGCATATCATGATAGATTTTCATAAGATTATTAATACTTAAAATAATACTACTCATTTTATTCCTTAATGTCTATTAACTCTTTATAATTAACTTTCTTATCTAATTCTCCAGAAGCTATCATGATATCTTGCAAATGAGAAAATGACTTTTCAGTAAATACTGTTGACTTTGGCCAAGTTTCCTGGCTTTTATATCTTTCAACAACTTTAGTCAAATCATTAAGAGAAGTATCAGGGAAGGCTGAAAGTATTGACTTAGCAATAGTTTCACTATCATTGCTATTAACAAAATCTAATCCCTTTTGAATAGCACGAGTAAATTTTTCAATAATATCCCTATTATTTTCAATATAACTAGTTTTTGCACTATAAGATGTATAAGGAACTATTCCTCCTAATTCACCAATAGAAGCAACTACATAGCCTAATCCTTGTTGTTCCATTTCTAATGCAGTAGGTTCAAATAAAGTTACAAAGTCCCCTAAACCACCAACAAAAGTTCCACCCATTGCAGCAAAGGCAATACTAGTGTCAATTGTAAGATCATTCTTAGGGTCGATTCCATGCTGTCTAAGTGCCCATTCAAATGTCATCTCTGGCATACCACCAGTTCGTCCCTTTTAAGATGATGTTATTATAAATAAGTTGCAATAAAGTAATATGTAATGTAATATATTTATGGAAGGAATAAGGTATGAAAAAAGTATATAAAAGTAGTCTGTATATAATTATAAAAAACATAGTTTATGGAATCTGTGGTGGCGGTGTAGCAGCATTAATTATACATATATGGTTAGACTTAATACCATCTATAGTGGTAGGTACATCCATTGGCTTATTCATAATATATCTTGCTGTATATGCAGATAATATTAAACTAATTATAGAAAATGAAAAATTAAGTATATATAGATTCAGTAAATTAAAGCATGAATTTAATCTATCAGAAGTATCGATAAGTGCATCTATAAAAACAACTTATGATGGTGCTGGAAGTGATAGTGATTGCTATTTAACTATAACCAAAAGTGAAAATAAAGTAGAAAGAATTGATTGCAGTATGTTAGGAGTAAGAAGATTCTATCGCATGTTAGATGACTTGGATATAAATAATGGTGAACCTGTCAAAATAAAGACAAAGAAGAAAGAAAAATAGAGGTAAAAAATGGAACAAGTAATTAGTAGTTTATTAGAGTGGCCAACTGTACTTATAGTAATTATAATGGGGTTATATATAGTAATTTATATTCCATATTTGGTAATTAAAACAAAGAAGAACAATGCTAATCAAAAGCAGTTTGAAGAAGAAAACAAAGATATAGCTAAAGTTTATTTAAAAACAAAAATGGCAGGAATCGTAACAGATGCTATGTATATTACAAGTGTTGATGGAGAAGAACCACATAAATTCGGTCATGGTCTAAAAGGTGGATTTTATGCAAAACCAGGAACTCATGTAATAGAAGCACAATATACTTGGACTAGACCAGGTGTCTTATATAGAAATGTCACTAAAACAATTGGACCAGAGAAGATAGAAATAGAAGTAGAAGCAAGTAAAAATTATAATTTAAGTTTTAATAGAGACAAAGAAGAATTTGTTTTTGAAGAACTTTAGTAGGAGTAATAATGGAATATATTGTAACAGAAAACTGTGAATTACTAGAATTCCTCTATTCTAAAATGAACGACTTATCTAAAAAAAGAGTCAAAGGATATCTAGTAAACAGACATGTTATAGTTGATAATAAAATAATTACTAAATATGATTATCAATTAAGAAAAAACCAGAAAGTATCTATTGATAAAAGTGGAGGAATAGCATTCCTAAAAAGCAATAAAATTGAGCTTTTATATGAAGACAAAGAACTAATAATTATTAACAAGCCAAGTGGGTTATTATCTATAGCAACAATAGAAGAAAAGACAGTAACAGCATATAATATAATGACCAATTATGTTAAGTTATCTAATCCCAAGTCACGAATCTTTATAGTACATCGTCTAGATAGAGATACATCAGGAATAATTATGTTTGCAAAAGCTGAAAATTTAAAACATAAATTGCAAGATAATTGGGATAAAATAGTAATATTTAGAGGATATGTAGCTGTAGTAGAAGGAATATTAAAAACAAAAGAAGACACAATAAAAAACAACTTAATAGAAGATAAAAATTTTACTATGCATAGTACCAACTCCAATGCTGGAGAATTAGCTATAACTAAATATAGTGTAGTTAAAGAAAATAATAATCTATCTCTAGTGAAGCTTGAACTTAAAACAGGTAGAAAAAATCAAATAAGAGTTCACATGCAAGAATTAGGACATCCAGTTATTGGTGATAAAAAATATGGAAGTAAAAGAAATTTAATAAAAAGACTGGGACTGCATGCATACAAGTTAGCATTTATTCATCCAGTAACAAATAAAAAAATGGAATTTGAGACAGATATACCAAAAGAATTCATATATATCATTTCTTAAAAATATTACTTATAAAATAGATTTCCATATTAATAAAACATACTATGTCAAAATTTAGAAAAATGTAGAAAGGAAGTATAATTTTAACCAAATGTTAAAGTCATTGGTTATATATTTTATACAATTAAGAAAATGAACATTAAAATTAGAGATTTAGTTTATCCAATTAAAGAGGCAACAATGGGAGTAAGTTACAAAGGTGGTAATATAATATTATTTCCAGATATTGAAACAGATTATGTTGATTTTGAAACTGAAAAACCAATAATCAGATTATATCACAATAATGGATTTGATACTGGAGTTAGTTCAATAGAACAATTAGTTGGGAAAAAATTTATTTGGAACAGTTCAGAAAATGAAAAAGGTGAAGAAGCTGGTAGACTTTATGTATTTGAGCATGAAGATATCACAAAAGGTACTATAGAAATAATTGATTTTATTGATAACAGTTTTAGTATAAGATGGTCTGGTACAGCAAATATTTTTTTTAATGAGTTATACTACAAAAATGTTCCATTTGAAACAAATTTTACTACTCAAATAAAAAAATACTCCATAACTAGAGATAGTGTATGTTTAGGTGATGATATCACACCATTGCATAAAGCTACTATTGATATAGGTACATCCTCTTCTTATATGAATCTATTTAAAAATATTGTTTCAAGTGGGTATTTGCCATCAATAAAAGGAAATGATGTTATTTGGGTGTTAGTGCATGATAATAATGACTTAGTTAGCTATTCTACTTCTTCAAATAAATACCATGAACTTTGTGAGGAGACACTGATTAATCCACAATGGGAAGATTTTCATATCAAATATTTCAGCTCCCCAGATGGTGGTAGGGAAAAGTTTGAAAAATATTTGAATAGCAAAAATAAGTAATAATTTTTTATTAAGAACACAATACTTTCACATCTCTTTTTCGTTTTATGGATATTTTTTATTCCTTAGTATAATATCTTACAACAAAAGCTATAAATTTTAGAAAAATATAGCTTTTTTATTTTAAATATGATATAAGAATATACACATTATTTAGTTCAGGAGGAGGATTAAGATGAGTGAGCAAATAGAAGGTTACTATGAAAAACCAATAATATATTTATCTGATGATTTAGTTACTATATGGAATGCTGAAAGAGAAAGACTAATAAAAGAATCAGAGCTATTAAGTAAAGACTTAATAGGGAGAAATGGTGCTGATGGTAATACTGATAGGTATCAAGGATCTTTAAGAGAAGAGCAAAAGGAAATTGCAAAATTGCAAGAAGTAATTAGAGGAATGCAAAATACTACAATTTTACCTGAATCTGAAAGACCAGCTGCAATAAAAAAATCTGGGCAAGTTGAAGTAGGAGATATAGTTACATTTACTGAATACAGATCAAAAGGTCATGAAATAGAAACATCTGAAATAGAAACATCTGAAATAGTAGAACTACTTAGATACAAATCACCAATATTTTTAATGGATGCAAAAGATGATATGGATAAGCCATTAGAATTAAGTGTTGAGTGTCCATATGGAGCTGCATTATTAGGTAAAAAAATAGGAGAAGAATATTCTTTTAGAGTAGAAGGAAGCAAAACTGAAATAAGCGGAAGAGTTACTGGCATAGGAACAGAACATGAAAAATCACAAACTGCACCAGCTAGAGGATATACTAAAGAAATGGCTACTAATTAGTCTTTTTTTTTGTCAAAAATTAAACTATTAAATAAAAAATAGATATTTTGTATCTATAATTATTCCTCAACTATTTTAAACATTGGAAGCTCAATATTTACATCCATCTTTTCATATTTACCAGTTATTTCAATAAAATACCATCCCTTATCAGGAAGATATTCAGTAATATCTTTAATTATCTTACCTTCATACATAAGTTTACCAGTTCCATGAGATTTATGAATTACTAATTTATATTCCCCATCTTTAACCTTGATTTTTCTACTTATCTCCTTGATATGGTCAGTACAAGCAACTTGACTATCGATTCCTAGAGTATCACTAAAACAAATATATTCATTAAAAGAAAGCTTTATAGGGTCATTTAAATTAACTATAACAGGATTTGGACTATCATAATAATAAAACATTTCAGAAGAATAAAGACTAAAATTTAATACAAAAGGAAGAATAGTTTTCTTTCTCTTTTCATTTGCATTAACATTTATCTTCTCATCATTTATCTCTACAACATATAACCTAGATTCTCTATACTTCCTTGGTATATTAATCTCTCCAACAATTAGTTTAAATGCTGCAAAAGGAATAAGAAGACAAATAATCAATTCAACTATATGATAGATAAACAATTTCCTCTCTTTACCAATAATTTTAGTAGAAAAATTAAGCTCTTCAATAACTTCTTTTCTATATTTAAGATTATCTTTTATCAAGTCTTCTTTATCTTTATATACTCTCATCATCAATTCACTTCCAATATTATGGTAATTATATCACAATTATATATGATATAATTACTAATAGTTAGGAACGTGATAATATGTTACCAAATAGCTTTTCAAAAAGAATGAAAACATTACTAAAAGAAGAATATGATATATTTGTTAAAAGTTATCTTGATAAGAATATCAGGTCTTTAAGATATAACAATAATAGAATTAATGAACAAGGGTTTATTAATATTTTTAGTGAATCAATAACCAAAATAGAATATGATAAAGAAGGATTTTATTTAAATAGTGATGAAAAATTTGGATACCATCCTCATTATTTATCTGGTATGTATTATTTGCAAGACCCTGCAGCAATGATTCCAGTTAATTGTATTGATATAAAAGAAGACTATAAAGTATTAGATTTATGTGCTGCTCCTGGAGGTAAAACATTTCAAATATCTTCAAGACTAACTGATGGACTATTAATATCAAATGAACTAAATATTAGTAGAAATAAAACTCTTCAAAGTAATATTGAAAGATTAGGACTCGATAATGTAATTATCACATCAATGGATTCTAAAAAAATAGGAACTAACTACCAAAATTCTTTTGATGCAGTATTTGTTGATGCCCCATGTTCAGGTGAAGGAATGTTTCGTAAATATCCAGAAACTATTGATGAATGGAGTGATAATAAAGTATTAAAATGTGCTGAAATACAATCAAGATTATTAAATGATATAAAAGACACAGTAAAGAAAAATGGATACATTGTCTATTCAACTTGTACATATTCATTAGAAGAAAATGAAATGATTATAGATGAGTTCTTAAAAAACAATGATTTTATATTAGTAGATATACCAGATACCATAAAAAAATATACAACAGAAGGATACCTTCTAAACTCTAATATAGAATTATCCAAATGTCGAAGATTTTATCACCATAAAAATAAAGGAGAAGGTCAGTTTGTTGCAGTTTTAAAAAGAATAAGTGATAATAATTTTTCAAATAAAAACAAAACTATTAACATGAAATTAAGTATAGAAGAAGAGAGAATAGTTAATGAATTTTTAAATAATACATTAATAGATAAAGAACTAAAAGTTTTAAAATATAAAGATAATATAGTTTCAATAAATATGAAAGATTTAAATATATTACCAAATAATATAGTAGCATGTGGAGTCAAAATTGGTGAAATTCAAAAAGGAAGAATAATACCACATCATCATTTTTTTACAGCGTATGGCAAACACTTTAAAAACAAGCTAGATTTACTATTAGATGATAAAAGATTAGTTGAATACCTAAAAGGAAATGTAATTGATAGTGAGATTAATAATGGTTATGGAGTCGTTTTAGTTAACGGATGCACATTAGGAGGATTTAAGGCAGTAAATAATACTCTAAAAAATCATTATCCTAAAGGACTAAGAATTCATAATTATTATTTAAATAAAGAAGAAATAGAATCACAAATAGAATAATACTATACAATAAAGAAACATCATAATAATTAAAAAATTAATACGAGAGAATTAATTACTAAAATAATTCTCTTTTTAGTTGAAAATAATAAACATCAATAAAGGAATTATATGTACTAAAATAACATATTTTTTATTAGGAGTGATTTTATGAAAATAAATAATATTTTTGATAAAAATGCCAAAAATCTACAAATAGTAATTGAAGAAATTTTAATATATTACTATTTAAATGATAATTTATGAGTCAAAGAAATACACCAATAAAGTGTATTTTACTTTAAGAAAGGCATTAAATGAATAGTAAAAAATATAATGTTGCAATATATTTAAGATTATCTAGGGAAGATTTAGATAATAAAAAAGAGTCTGAAAGTATCACTAATCAAAGAGAACTGTTAATAGATTTTGTAAATAGCCAAGAGTTTAATTTATATGATGAATATATTGATGATGGTATAAGTGGAACAACTTTTGATAGAGAAGACTTTAATAGAATGATAACTGATATAAACAAAGGTCTGATAAATACAGTCATAACAAAAGACTTATCACGTTTAGGTCGTGATTATATAGAAGCAGGAAGATATGTAGAAAAGTATTTCCCAGAAAAAGGAGTTAGGTACATATCATTATTAGATGGGTATGACTCAGAAGTAGAAAACATATCTGATGATATGCTCCCATTTAAATTACTTATGAATGATATGTATGCAAAAGATATATCTAAGAAAGTTAGAGCAGCACTTACAAGCAAAAAGAATCAAGGATTATTTATTGGATGGAAAGCTATATATGGTTATAAAAAACATCCTGAAAATAAGCACAAATTAATTATAGATGAAGAAGCCAGTATGATAGTAAAAAGAATATTTGATATGGCACAAAACAAAAAAAGTCCAAAACAAATAGCAGATATATTAACAAGTGAAGGAGTTCCTAATCCAAGTTATTATGCCAATTTGAATAGGGGTAAAAAAACATTATCATCAAATTTTTGGTGCTCTAGAACTATAGATGAAATGCTAATTAATCCAACATATATTGGACATTTAACTCAAGGTCGTAGAAAAAAAATAAATTACAAATCAAAAAAAGAAGTTAGAACTGATTCCTCAAAATGGATAATTAAGCAAAACACACATGAACCAATAATTACTGATGAAGTTTTTGAAAAAGTCAAAATGATAAGAAGTAAAAAAAGTAATTATAGAAAATCTACAGAACATTTACTAGGAGGACTGCTTTATTGTAAAGAATGTGGTCATTCTATTGGAATAACAAAAAGCAAAGATAAAAAAAGGAAATATTGTGAATGCAACCATTATAAAAAATTTAGTAGATTTAAACTATGCACTCCCCACACACTTAATTATGACAAACTAGAAATAGCAGTTCTTGAAGATATAAAAGAATTATGCAAAAAACATGTAGATAATTCTAGGTTTAAAATTCTTGTCAAATATTATCGAGATAAGAATTTAACTAAGTATAAATATGAAAAAAATATTGAAAATTCTAACTCAATTATTCAGTCTTTAACTAATAAATTAGACAATATTTATTCTGATAAGATTGAAAATTTAATTGATATAGAAATGTATAAAAGAGCACATGATAAAATTAAAAGTGAAATCCAACTTGAAAAAGAAAATATTAATACTATACTAGATAAAATAAAATTATTAGATAATAATAATAAAGAATGTGAAAACAATTACCTAAAAAAGTTAGAAGGATACTTATCATTTAACAAACCAAATAAAAATATTATAACTGAAATAATTGATAAAATAGAAATAAGTGAAAATAAAGAAATCGATATATATTATAAATTCAGTTTAAATTAGATTCTCCTTAGGGAGATTATTATATACTCTCTAAAAGAACCGATACCCTGCACGACCACCAATAACATATTTACCTTTTAACATATCAAGATTAAAATTATCTATTTTCTCTCTTGAAACTAAGAAACTCCCATCTTTTTGTGTAAGTTGAGCAAAAGTCTTTAAGTAATCTTTCTCGCCACCATTATAAACATATATTGTGGCTTCACTTCCAGAAAAACCAATCTGAACATCCCCAGATAATACAGCAGCAGCAACCTTATCAGCTCCTGGTGTAAGTATAAGGTCAATCTTTAATCCCTCTTCTTCAAAAAAACCTTTGTTGATTGCAACATATTGAGGTGCATAAAAAATACTATGAGTAACTTCAGCAACCTTAATTTTTACAAGTTCATCTGCCTTTTTATTGAAGTCAAACATTACAGCACATGCTAAAGCAAATATAAGTACAATGCCAACAAAAGTAACTATCTTTTTTTGCATAACTACCTCCTTTTAAATAATTACAATGTATTATACGTAATACAAATAATTTGGTACATATGTAAAAAAATAAAGTTAATAAAATATAGCAATAAAAAATATACACTTATAATCAGCATATTTAATAAGTTTAGCATTTTGAAATGTTTTACTAATTTTATCAGCACCACTTTGCCTAGCTAATATATCTTTATCACCATGTAACATTAAAACAGGACAATCAATAAAATTTACAGCATCTATAGCCAATTTAGCACTATTTAACAGAAGCCTGTAATAAGCTATAGGATTAGTCATCAAATAGCTCGTAAACGGACCTTAGCTTGCTCTGGTGTCATAAACATGATGTCATAATTTAACTTACCAGTCTTCTTCAAAATGGCATTTTCTTTTGTAAGTGAGAAAAGGTTAGATTTATCTGCTTTTGATACTAGTAGAGTTGAAAACTTTACCCTATATTTTATAATGCAGCTAGCTTAGAGTTCTTGGATGTCTCCTATTGAAATACAACATGAATTCAATATTTTTCAGAAATAGACTAATAACAGGTTTCTTTTCATTTACTAAAACATGAGAGGTTACTAGTCTTTGCACTGTAAAATATAAAGAAATTTAGTCACCTCTCATATAATAAACTGAAATTTTGATTAAAATTTGACGCATTTTATATGACAACTGATTGAAAAAAACATTAGCTATTGATATAATTGTCATAAAGTAGCAGGTGATATTGTATCTATGAAAAATAAAAATTACATAATTCAGAATGAAAACAACCTTTCTGATTTATCAAAAGTTCATAAAATAACAGAAAAAGCATTACAAAAAGCAAATCCAAATATTGATTTTAATAGACTAAAAAAGGGAACATCCATAGTGATTCCAAACAGTAATTGGAACTTAATACTTCTAGTGTTGTTTGTTTTTATTATACTATCAAGTTCAGGAATTATATATATTATTAGGACAAATAAAAAAGAAGCAAAAGCAAAAACAGAAATAATTTTAAAAGGAGACAAAATATCAGAAATAGAATTAGGAAGTAACTTTATTGATGATGGTTATGATTTGTATATTAACAACAAAAAAACAGTATTAACTGCTAATATAGACACATCAAATATAAACTCACAAAAAGTAGGTATTTATGATGTAATATATTCATACACAGATGAAAATGGTAATGAATACCAAACAGTCAGAAAAGTACAAGTTGTGGACAGTAAAAAGCCTTTAGTAACATTAAAAGGTAATGCATTATTAAAATTACTGCAAGGGGAAAGCTATAATGAACCAGGTTTCACAGCTATAGACAACTATGAT
>JGI994J12354_10001047_pt1 | contig 28096 bp, 25 predicted proteins | sample IntmicLarv3ML3BL_FD_12354 | JGI IMG/M metagenome (IMG submission 12354) | reverse complement strand
TGCAAGAAACTAAATATAATAAAAATTTGGTTGAGAGGCATGCCTCTCAACCAAGAAAAAGATTATTTATTATTTTTTTAACAACACCACTTGACAAAGAACCCATATTTGTTTGTTTTGTTCTTTTTTAGCATTATAAAAAAGCCATCTGCAATTATATCTTCTATCACAGATGGCTTCTATGAAATTTCTTCTAAGTTCAAAACTCCTCCTAAGGATTTTTCTATTACTACTAATTTTTCAGATATTTGTTTTTGAAAACTTCATAGTAATTATTCTTTTTAGGCTAGTTTTTAGTTGGATTCATAGCTATTTTATAACTATTTTATTCAAATACTTCTCTGCTAGCTATCTAGATATAAAATCTAACATTAACTGAAGCAGCAATTACTGGCTATTACTAAAAACGTTTTTAAGTTTATTTTTTTTATAAACATATTTGCTTTTATTTTTGCATAAATCTTAGCTAAATATCTTTATGCTACTATATCTATATACCACATCCAACTATTAGTGGATATTTGCTTTATAAATATATTTTAAATTATCTAAAAAATTCATCTCAATATTGTCAAATTTTTAAATAATTTTGAATTGATTTTTAATATTAGCTATATCTCTCAAAAATCTCTCTATTTTGATTATAATTACTCAAAAGATAGCTTCAGATAAGGCTCAATATTAAAACAGATTTATTGTAAATCAGATTAGTTATTAATTTTAGTTAATTATTAAACTTAATATTTTAATTTGACATTTTCTTACTTGATATCATTCTAAACCTTATTATTATAATTTTTTTTTAAGAATCAGTTATTTTTAAATTTTAATGAGTATATATCAACGTATTTTGATAACAGTCTTTACGTCTAAAGAGCAATATCATCTAAAATTCCATTATTCGGATATATCTTAATAAAACAATTTTTACTAAATTCTTAATTCTTTTCTCAAAGAAACTGCTTGTCTTGGCAATATCTCTGTTATTTTATTTAATTTTTTTTCTTTTACTTCTTTAAAATTCTGACCTCAATTTTTTTAATCTAAGTCATTTATTTAGAAAGTTCAATAATGTTTACATAAAACTTTCCAGTTTCTCATTTCATGGGACTCTCCTCCTTAACAAAATCTTGATTATTTTTAGGCCTAATATTTAATTTTTACTTTTGATTTTGTAATACTTTTATACCCCATAAATAATTTGTTGTCAATAGGTTTTTTATTTTTTTTTATTGATTTTTCTATATGATAATTACCAATTTTAGTATTATTACCAACAATAAAAAAATAAACTAAAAGCAGGAAGAAAAATTCCTGCTTTAGCAATAGATACAACTACTTACTTTCTATGTTTGTTTTTTAATTTATCCAAAGTTTCATTATCATATTCTACATCTAAATTTTGGAAATCAACAATTAATGCATCCATTGGAAGTATTGCTCCTGCCATTATTACACCCTCTGGCAAAGTTAATCTAAAACTCCTCAATTCACCCAAAAACTTTTCTAGAAGTTTCTCCTGAAGTAAAACTCTAAATAGACAATCCTTACCAGGCCATATTTTTGTATTTTTATGTTTTTTGTTTTCTCCCCAGACGCTTTCAATTCCAACTTGCACACTATATAATACGTATTTCATCTCATCCAAAAATTCTTCCAATCTTCTTTTTTGTGATTCATTGATATAAATAAATATTAGTTTGTAATCCTTATGTTTTAAATTCACCAATTACCTCCTATAAAAAAGTATAAAGTGGAAAAGTATAAAGTATAATTTTTCTATTCTTTTCTTCCAATACCCAGTATAGCTACGACTTTTTGTTCTAAATCATCTAATATAGTATATAGAACAGGAATCAAAAGTAATGTAAAGAATGTAGAAACTGAAAGTCCACTTATTACCACTATAGCTAATCCTCTATATACTTCTGCTCCATCACCAAGACCTAAAGATAAAGGAATCATACCAAATATTGTAGTAGCTGTAGTCATCAAAATAGGTCTTAGTCTTGTTCGTCCAGCTTCCATTATTGACTCTTCTCTGGTGCTTCCACGCTCTCTTATCATTTTAATAAAATCAATTAATACTATTGCATTGTTAACAACTATTCCTGCTAGTAATATTACCCCAATACCTACCATCATGTCAATAGATTGATTTGTAATAATTAATCCCCATATTGCACCTATCAATGCCAGTGGCACAGAACCCATTACTATTGCTGGCAATGTAAAACTCTCAAACTGTGAAGCCAAGAGTGCATATATTAAAAATATAGATATTCCCAAAGCCATTATAAGCTGACTATACACTCTATTCATATTATCATTGTCTCCCCCCATTATAAACGCTACTGAATCTGGTGGATTAGTTGCTTCAAAAGCCTCTTGGAGATAATTTTGTACTGCACCTGTACCTATACCACCATCATTGGCTCCAATAGTGACACTATATACTCTATCTGTTTTTCTTATTTCTGATGTTCCTTCAGCTACTACTATATCTGCAAGTTCTGATAATTTTACAAATTGACCTTGCCCTACTTTTATATTTAGATTCATCAATTGGTTAAGATCGCTTCTTTTTTCCTTAGGAAGTCTTACCAATATATCAATTTCCTCAGTACCAGTTTTGACTGTCACGGTGTTACCTCTATTTCCACCTAATATATAATAATTTAGATGCTGAGCCACTACAGATGGACTAATACCATAACTCATGATTCTATCTCTATTAATTTCTATTCTGGCTTCTGGAATCCCCATCTCTACTGAAGTTCTTACATCCACTACCCCCTCTTGAGATGAGATTATTCTTGCCATATTTTCAACAATTTCTCTTAGTTCTTCTAAATTGGTACCTGTTATACTCATTTCCACTGCTCTTCCTGATGAAATTCCCCGTGAATAATCTTCTCTCACTGACAGCCTCAACCCAGGAATTGTGGAAGCTTCTGCTCTTACTTTACTCATTATTTCAACTACACCAGCTTTTCTGTCCTCTTTCTTTCCTATATCAATATTAAATGAAAAACCTCTATTTAGGACAAACATAGAGTACTTTTGAGTGTGTTCTTCATTTTTTACAATTTCTTCTATTCTTTTTGCAATTTCGTTACTTTTTTCTACATCAATACCATTTCCCAACTCTGCAATTATTGAATATCTTCCTTGATCTTGTCTTGGCATAAAATTTGTGGGAATTGTCCTTGCTGGAATCATGGAAAATACAAATAAAACTCCAATGAAAATCAACGTTATAACTCTATTTTTACCAACCCATTTAAGTGATTTTAGGTAGGTTTCTTTTATTAATTTAAAAATACTCCCCTCTTTCGTAATATCCATTTTTTCTGTCATTATTCTACTAGATAACATAGGAATCAATGTCAGTGAAACGACAACAGCTGCAATATTAGAAAATATTATGGAATATGCCAAATCTCTGAATAGTTCTCTTGCCATTCCTTCAATAAACAATATTGGAATGAAAACTATCATAGTAGTGAGGGCAGATGCCACAACAGATGCTGTTACTTCCACAGTACCATTTTCAGACGCTTCCATCACTGGAGATTTAAGCTCTGACATATGTCTATATATATTATCTATAACAACCACAGAGTTGTCTGTAAGCATACCAACACCAATGGATAATCCCATCAATGAAATTAGATTTAATGAGGAACCTGCTAGAGACAAAAAAGCAAAGGTAAATACAACTGCCACAGGTAGCGAAGATGAAGCAATCAATGTAGCACGCATATTTTTCAAAAATACAAACATTATTATTGATGCTAGTATCAACCCTTGTACTGCTGATGAACTCACATTGGAAATGGAGGAGTTTATATCAGTTGATGTATCAAGAAATATTTCGTATTTGGTTCCATAAGGTAGTATTGATTCTAAAGACTCAAGTACTCTCTTAGCATTATCATTAAGTTCTACTGTACTTGCATCTGCTGATTTTGCTATGGAAACAATGACTGAATCTTCACCATTTAGAAAACCTCTTACGGTTTCATCTTCTGTGGTAAAAATCACATCAGCCACATCTTTTATTTTTAGCATATTTCCATTACTATTTATAATTATATTCTCTATTTCTTCAATTGTATTGGCCTCGCCCATAAATCTTGCAGTCAATTGCCTTGTGCCTGTGTTAATGGTACCCAAAGGGACATTGAAACTTGACCCACTTATGATGTTGTATAATTCCATAGGAGACATATTATATATTTCTAATTTAGCTGGATCCACCTGTATTTGTATTTGTTTTGTAGGGGAACCAAAAATATTTACAGCACCTATTCCCTCAAGGCTCTCCAATCTAGGTTTGAAATATTGATCCAAAAATGTGCTTAATTCTGACCTATTTTCACCAGAAAATATTATCATCAATGTCTGATTTCCAGTACCAGCATCTTCTTTTCTTATTATGGGAGAACTCACATCATCAGGAAGATTGTTCATTACCCTAGAAATTTCCCTCTGCACCTCTGTTGTTTTTTCAGCTGCATTGATACCATAATCAAATCGTATCACAATTTGCGATTGTCCAAAGGAGGATATTGATGTGATTCTATCTATTCCCTCTACATTTGGCAAAATTTCTTCTATTTTTTTGGTTACCTGCGACTCCACATCATCTGGTATTGCACCATTCCATCTTGTGGTAATAGTTACTACTGGTATATTCATATTTGGTAGGAGTTCTGTCTTCATTGTGAACATGGCAATTATACCGATAAATATAATTGAAATCATTATCATAATCGTAGCAACTGGCCTACGTATGGATAATCCTGCTAATGTCATCTATAATTCACCTCTCATTTTATGTACTCGTACTATCATAATTATAACTTTTCAATCATTATCTTCTACCAAATTTTAGTTTTCTGAATTTTCTTCCACAAAATTTCCTTCTTCCAACCCAAATAAACCTTCTTTTACTATGATGTCTCCTTCCATTAATTTGTCCGAATTAATTTCTGTATAAGGTCTATTTGTTATCCCTCTTTTTACTTCAATTCTGGTAACAATCCTCTCATCATCATCATTTGCTTCTACTTTGAATACATAGCCTAATAAATTTCTTATGACTATACTTTCATCACTTACAGACATTACTTCCCTTACACCTACTTCTACCTCTACAAAACCATACATTCCATCTTTTATTTCTCCATCAGGATTGTCTACAGATATTTTGACCATAAAGTTCTTTGTATCTGATTCTGCTATTGGATTTATTTCTGCTATTTTTCCTGTAAATTCCTTGTTTGCTAAGGCACTTATTCTGAGTTCTATTTCTTGATCTAATTTTATACCAGCCAGTGTTTCCGCAGGAAATCCCACATATGTTTCCATTTGACTGTCATCTAAAATAGTAAATAGAACTTTCTCTCTTTCTATTTTATTTCCAACCTTATCAAAAAGATTTCCAACATATCCATCAATTGGGGCTCTTCCCAATAGTTTGTCATAATTACTTTTGGCATTTTCATAATTTGCCTTAGCTTTCAAAAAATTGTCCTCATAGGGAGCATACTCCAGATAAGAAACCATTTGTTTATTATATAGTTGTCTGAACTTACTGTAATTGTTACTTGCCACGTTGTAGGCAGACTTGGCAGAATTATATGCTGCTTCTGTGGCTGGATCTGTTAGCTCCATCACCACCTCACCTTGCCTTACAAATTCGCCATTTCTCTTATGGATAGCTTTTATTGTCCCTCCAGCATCTGTTTTGTGATCAATCTTTGCTTTGGGTTCCAATATGGCAGAAGATGTGAATGAATCGCTAAGTGTTCTCATCACTACTCTTTCTGTCCCCACCTGTTTTATTATTTTCCTTATCTCAGTGCTAGTTTCTTCTTTTTTTATACATGAAGTCATAAAAATTACAGATGCTATGGATAGTATTCTTATGATTTTTTTCATTTAGGTTGCCCTCCTGGGTTAATTTTGTGATTTACATTTAGTAATTTTATATTATTAATGATCTATATCTTTCGAATGCATAATAGTAATCTATTACCACTTGATTATATTGCACCCTCGAATTTCTCAATTGTTCTTCTGATCTTAGGAAGTCAGTTGTGGAAATGATCCCAACTTCGTATCTTTCCCTATCAATATTATAATTCTCCTCAGCCGCCTGCACTGCCTTATATTGAGATTCTCTCAATTTTTCCAGTCTTATGAGTTCCAGATAAGCTTCAGTGACATTAACATCTATATTATCTTTTGTTCTTTCCTCCACCAATCGCTCCCTTTCTGTTTCTAGTTTGGCTATCTTGTAGGAGTCATAGGAGCTTCCAAAGTCAAATACATTCCAACTTACTTCTATTCCTCCTCTCCATTCTGTCTCATCCACTGATCTTCTAAAACTTGTTCTTTCTGAGACGTTTCCATAACTTGCAAAGGCATCCACCCTAGGCAGCATCTCTGATCTAGCAGCAGTTTGATAGGCTTCTTCCATCTTTACACTATTTTTAGCAATGAGCGCTCTCACACTTTGAGTGGTAGCTTGATTCATATCAGCTTGAAAATCTATGCTTCTAGTTAAATATTCTGGGACAGAAAATTCTTCTAGTGTTAAGTTTTCATTTCTGGGAATACCAGTCTTTATTTTAAGATTGGCCATTTCCACATCTATTACATTATTGGTTCCTATTATTTGAGATTCTACCTCTAATATCGAATTTTCAGTCTTCAAAATATCAGCTCTAGTTATCATATTTAAGCTTAATTGCTCTTCTTGTACTCTGTATCTTTCCCGTAATTCAGCCAATGATCCCTGCAAAGCATACAAATTCTTTTGATTTTTGATAATATTGGAATAAGTAAGAATTGTTGATAATCTCACTTGTATTTGGGTATCAATATATTGCAAATCAGAGACGTCTCTATAAGCTTGAGCCCCTTTTATTCCACCAATTACTGCTCCCCCTCTAAAAAGAGGTTGTGAAATTCTAATACTTTGATAATATCCCCCTCTCTGGCTGACTCTTGTATTATTTCTTGCTATATCTCTTTCATATTCTCCTCTTGTATATGAACCTGTGTAAATAACAGAAGGCAGTGCTGTCTTAATAGCCCTTGATAGATTGAGTTTTGAAATTTCTACGTCTTTTTCAGATATTTTGATGTCTTGACTGTTGCTAATGGCCATTTCTATTGCTCTTTCCATTGTCAAATTCCTACCAAATAATATTACGCTTGACAATAGAAAAATCAATAAAGTTTTTTTCATAATTTTGCCTCCTAATTTTTTTTATTTTAATATTTTTAATATTGTTTCTTTTAAAAAATTGATATCTTCATCTGTTCTTTTGCATTTTATTTTATTTCTCAATTTATCTATTTCATTAATAAATTTTAAACTGTTATTTTCATTACTTTCAATAAAAAGCTCCCCTATTTTATAACTATCAATCAAATTATTAACTGTCATAGCACATCTTTTTATATCTTTTACTTGAAGATTAACTTCGTCTCCAAATTTTATCAAAACATCTTGGATGCATTCTACTCTTCTTTCCCCCATTTGCACCAAAAGATATTTTGTATTTTCACCCAAAGTGTCTATATTTTGCATAATATTGATGACAGCCATTTCTATTTCCAAATATTCATCCTTTACTTTAATACGCCAATTCAATATTTTTTCAATGGTATTCTCCAAAGACAATTTTTCTTCTAAGATCATTTCAATTTTTTCAAGTGCCATTGCAAATTTCTGTTTGATAATGGCATCTAAAACTTCGTCTTTATTTTTAAAATAAGTATAAAAACTTCCTTTGGAAATTCCAGCCTCAGTTGTGATATCTTCTATGGAAGTCCTACTATATCCTTTTTTTAGAATGATCACTCTCAAGGCTTCTATTATACTCTTGCTTTTTTCCTGCATGTTCCCCCCCTCGTATAAATTTATTTTTACTCTTACTACTTAAAATTAATTCCATGTAAAGCATCGAAATAACACATTTTGAATTTAATAATCTTTATTTGTTAAACTATGTTATTATACTATTCGTTGACTATATAGTCAAGATTTTTTTAAATTCTTTGACTTTGGAGTCAATCTGCCTATTGCTTTTATTTTTTTATCTTTTTGTAAGGTTTTAGTTCATTTTTCTATTCAAAATATTAAATTTAAACATTTATTTCTGCTATAGTATTAGAAAATTGATTTAATAAATTTAAAATCCTTCTTTATGATCCCACTAGTTAAGAGAAAATCGTGACTGATTAAAAACTACAAAAAAAATTTTAGTTTTTAGGCAGGCCCAAGAAAATCACTTTTTTTTAATGATTTCTACAGCAAAAAAACTTTTCTCTTAAAAAAAATTAATAATTTTACAAAGACACACTCAAGACAAAAATATTTGATATTATATCTTCACATAAAGAAACATAATAAATTTTATAGAAACCATGATATATTATAAAGGCAAATTACATAGCAAAATAAAATAGATAACATTAACTTAATATAATATATCTTTTATCTTAGTTTAAAATTCAAGAGGTGATTATATCATGAAAAAATTGTTTGCATTATCATTATTATCTTTGGTGTTCTTAGCTAGCTCCTGCTCACATGCAGCCCCAAGGAGAAGTCCACCACGTAGGGGTCCTATTTACTACAGTTCTTATCATAGAGGACCACAGTATCGTCGTCCATCAAGACCTGCACCTAGAAGAGTCTACAATCATAGCAGCAGAGGTCGTAGAGTAGAGTATGCACCTGTGGCTCGACCAAGAAGAAATTCACCACCACCAAGAAGAGATTATAGACCTGTGAGAAGATCCCACAGAAGATAAATTGGCCGAATGAGAAACTTAGAAAAAAATAAATTTAGAGGTTGTTGCATTATTTTGTAACAACCTCTTGCATTTTTATAATTTTGTGTTAGAATATAATTATCTTTGTTGAATTAATGTACTTTTAATAGAGTTTTTTCCTATATTATGTCTATTTATAAGTATATCTTTCAAAAAAATGGAGGTTTTTTATGTACAATAAAGTTCTTGAATCAGTTGAATACTTAAAATCTAAAATATCATTTGACATTACCACTGGAATAATACTAGGTTCAGGTCTTGGTAACCTAACAAATTTTATAGAAGATAAAATTGAAATAGATTATAGTGAAATCCCTAACTTTCCTCATACCACTGTTGAGGGGCATGATGGAAAACTGGTTATTGGAACAATTGGTGGGAAAAAAGTAATTGTTATGAAGGGAAGATTTCATTTTTACGAAGGGTATGCAATGAAAGAGGTAACTTATCCAATGTATGTCTTCAAAATGCTAGGAATAACCCAAATAATAATTAGTAATGCAGCTGGAGGAATAAGCGAGAGATTTTCCAAAGGAACTCTTATGATAATTAATGATTATATAAACTTATTTGGAACAAATCCTTTAATTGGTGCTAATGATGAAAGGTTTGGTCCGAGATTTCCTGATATGTCTGCACCATTTTCAAGAACATTGATGGAAAAGGCCAAAAGTGTAGCTGAAAAATTAGGAATAAAATATTCAGAAGGAGTGTATCTAGGTACTACAGGTCCTTCTTATGAAACTGTCTCAGAAATAAAAATGATGAGGACTTTAGGAGCTGATGCTGTAGGTATGTCCACTGTTCCTGAAGTAATCGTAGGCAATTATTTAGGTTTTAAAATACTAGGTATTTCTTGTATTACCAATATGGCTACAGGTCTTGCCACAGTTCCTCATAGTCATGAGGATGTTGTAACCACTGCTATTAAAACAGAAACAGATTTCTGTAATTGGATTGTAAAAATAATTGAAGAAATTGGTGAATAAAAATGTTTGGAAATATCATAAATGTAATCGCTGTGATAATAGGCAGTGTTATTGGGATGTTTTTAAAAAAGGGAATTCCTGAAAGAATACAAAACACAATTATTACTGGTCTAGGGTTGTCTGTGATTGTCATGGGATTAAAGGACGCATTGAACTTTAAAAATGCATTTTTTACCCTTCTTTGTATGCTTATTGGTTCTTTAATTGGAGAAATCTTTAATCTTCAGGATAAAATTACAAAATTAGGGGACTTTTTGCAGAGAAAATTTGCAAAAGATGATAGCAGCAATATAGTAAAGGGGTTTGTTATCACAAGTCTTATGTTTAATGTGGGAACCATGTCTATTATTGGTCCCATGGAAAGTGGCCTAAATCATAATCATAATATTATGTATGTAAAATCTCTCTTGGATTTTGTTTTTTCTATCATTTATGCCACAAAATATGGAATTGGCGTTACTTTTTCTGCTATTACTGTATTTTCATATCAAGGACTGATGTGGGCACTTGCTACTGCATTGGAAAGTTCCCTCAATGAAGTTGTGTTGGGAGAAATTAGCTCAATTGGTGGAATTTTAATAATGGGATTAGGAATTAATCAAGTTTTCAAAATAGATCTTAAACTATTAAATATGGTTCCAGCATTATTTATTCCACTGATTATAAAATTGGCAGAGCCTTTGGTTTTATATATTACAAAAGTTTTTGCATAAAATTGTTGCTTCTTTTATGAATTCTGATATCAGAAAAATTTTTTTAATTATAAATAGGCAATTTAGGGCAATTTAAGTTTTATAATATTAAAGACGAAAAGAAACCTATTAAAGCGATATTGCTTAAAAACTATTCAAAAAAATTTTTTTTTATTAAAATAAGACAGAAATTGTCGTAACTGTTCATTTTTAGCGTAAGCTGGCTAGCTGCTCTGCAGCTAGCCAGCATGGGTGGTGGGACCTGCGGTGCTTTTTGTGGGGGGACCCCCCACTCCCCCTCAAAGAATAAAGCAGTCGTAAATATTTTTAGTTTACTTTTAAATCTCATAAAAATTTTAAAGCAACCTCCTACAAAAGAAGGTTGCTTTTTATTTATTATTTATTATTATAATATTTATACATATTCCCACACAGTCCCACAATTTCTTTGGCTTTGATTATTTTTTCAGTGGCAATAGCTCTGGCTTTTTTTCCACCTTCATATAATATTTCATCCACTAGATGTTTGTTTTGGGATAAATGCTCTCTTTTTTCTCTGGCTGTGCCAAAATATTCCAATATTGCACCAAGAAGTTCTTTTTTAGCATCTCCATAACCATAATTTCCAGCCAAAAATTTATCTTTCATCTCATTTTGTTTATTGATATCAGCAAATAATTTATATAATAGTGCAATATTATTATTCGGATCTTTTGACTCTTCTAAAGGAGTAGAATCAGTAACAATGCTCATTACTTGTTTTTTTAATTCTTTGGAAGAAGCAAACATATTGATAGTATTGTTATAGGACTTACTCATCTTTTGTCCATCTGTTCCAGGTACTACAGCTACTGAATCCAAAATAATTGGCTCTGGTAATTTGAAAAATTCTGTATCATATTGTTGATTAAACTTCATTGCAATGTCTCTGGTTATTTCAAGATGCTGCTTTTGGTCTTTCCCGACAGGGACAACATCTGTATCATACAGTAGGATATCACAGGCCATAAGAATCGGATAAGAAAATAAACCTGCATTGGCTGAAATATTTCGTGATACCTTATCTTTATAAGAATGGGATCTTTCCAAAAGCCCCATTGGAGTAAGGCATGATAATATCCAAGACATTTCCACATGTTCAGGAATATCTGATTGCAGATATATTAATGATTTTTCGGGATCTAATCCCAAAGAGAGATAATCCAATATTATATTATATGTATTTTCCCTGAGGGACTTTGGATCAGGAGAAGTAGTAAGGGAATGGTAGTCAGCCACAAAATAAAGGCATTGATATTCACCACTATCTTGATTTTCCACAAATTGCTTTATAGCTCCAAAATAATTTCCTATATGTAAAATTCCACTTGATTGTATCCCCGATAAGCTTCTTTTCATTATATAAATCCTCCTATAAATCCGCCAAAATTCAATTTAAAAACATTATAAATAATATCACAAATTTTTATAAATTTCAATTTTTAAATCATTTTGGTAGTCTTGCACCTATAGATATTTTTGTAAAATCTAAAAAAATTTAATAAATATAGTGATGGTTGAAAAACTATCCCCAAATTTTTTTCTCTCAATTGCAAAATCAAAACTTGTATAACTGTTTATGTCTTAAGTATCTGTCTAACTGCAGAGCAGCTAGACAGATAGGTTGGGGAAGAGCTGGCAGCGCCTTTGTGGGGGAAACCCCCACTCCCCTCAAAGAACAAAATATTTTGGATTTTTCAATGACCTAGCAACTATATTAAAACAGCAGTTTTTATATCATAATTTTATCTAAAAATATCTTCCAAAAAAATTTTGTTAAAATAAATTTTCTTTTAATCTATTTTAATTTCTCCACTGAAAACTTTTGCTGCTTCTCCAGTCATAGTGACATTATAATCGTTGTCCAACTCAATATATACTTCTCCGCCTTCAGCAATAAGCTTTATTTTACTGCTCTTTACTTTTCCTAATTTGTGTGCTAAAACTGCTGTGGCACAGCAACCTGTACCACAAGCCAATGTTCTTCCAGCTCCTCTTTCCCATGTCTTAATAATAATTGTATCCTCATCTTTTATATAAGCAAAATTTACATTGGTTTTTTGTGGAAAAATATCTGCTACTTCCATCAAACTTCCTATTTCATTTACTTTATAATTTTCAATATCATCTACAAATACAGTAGTATGTGGAACAGACATTAGTATACTTGAAAATTCTATAGTATTTCCATCCATCTCTATATTTTCATTTATAATTTCATGCTTATCAATAGTACATGGAATAGACTTTGATGAAAAATCTCCTTTTCCCATATTAACGGAAACAAATTTCAATTTTTTATTTTCATCAACGGTCAATTTTATATACTTGATTCCAGCATCTGTTTCCACAGAAAATTCTTCTTTATTGATAATTTTGTTCTCGTAGACAAATTTAGAAAAACATCTTATACCATTGCCACACATTTCACCTTTAGAGCCATCAGAATTAAAATAGTGCATTTTTATATCAGCTATATCGCTTTTTTCGCAATATTCCAAACCGTCTGCTCCTATTCCAAAGTGTCTATCACATAATTTCTTTGATAATTCTCCCCAATTAGAGGAGTTTTCTTCAAATCCGTTGATTAATACAAAATCATTACCTGCACCATGCATTTTCCAAAATTTCAATTAATTTCCTCCTTTGATTAGAGTGGAGTAAGTGCTAAAAATATTCATTACTCCCAATTTTACCCCTATTGGTAAGGCATCCTCATCAATATTGAATTTTTCATTATGTAAAGGAGCGATTATTCCTTTATCCTCATTTCTAGTTCCTAGATGAAAAAATGCTCCAGGAATTCTATCCACATAATATGCAAAGTCTTCAACTCCCATATTAGCTGTAGAAATTTCTTCTATTTTTTCTTTACCCAAAAGCTTTTCTGCATTTTTTCTGACAATATTTACACATTCATTGTGGTTAATCAGTGAAATATAGCCATCTCTAAAATTTACATTCCCCTCAGCACCATATCCTAGAGCCACATTTTTGACCATTTCTTCTATTCTCATTTTGGAATATTTTTTAATATCATCTGATAAGGTTCTCATAGTTCCAGATAATGAAACATCTTGGGCAATAATATTTTCTTTAGTGCCTCCATTTATTACCCCAAAAGATAAAATCAGTGCATCTCTAGCATCTGTATTACGACTTACCACAGTTTGTAGAGCAGTGACAATATAGGATGTCGCTACAATTGCGTCTATTCCTAGACTTGGGTATGCTCCATGGGTACTTTTACCCTTGATATTAATTCTAACATCTGTGGAAGAGGCGTACATTGCTCCATATTTGACTCCTATAGTTCCACAAGGAAGGCTGGGATCCACATGCAATCCATATATGTAGTTTACATTGTCTAAAGCTCCGTTTTCTATAAGAGGAAGTGCTCCCCCTGTACTTTCTTCAGCAGGTTGAAATAAAAATCTAAAATTACATGGAAGTTCTTCCTTGAAGGTAGATAATGCTTTTATTATCCCAAGTAAAATGGCTGTATGTCCATCATGACCGCAAGCATGCATTTTACCCGCATGTTTGGATGGGAATGGACAAGAGGAATTTTCTTCTATTGGAAGTGCATCAATATCTGCTCTTATGGCTATAGTTTTTGTCTTGTCTTTTCCTTCAATATCGCCAATGATCCCAGAGTCATTGACTACTTTTCTGTAGCTTACTTTGATTTCATCCAAAAATTTTGATATTGTTTTTATGGTCATCGGAAGTTCAAAATCCAATTCTGGATACTGATGAAGCTCATTTCTTACATTTTTTATCCAAGCTTCATTATCATCAACCCATTTTAATATTTTTTCCATACACCCCTCCTAGGATTTAAATTTTTATTTATGTATTGGTAAAACTAAAGGTCGATAAAATCATCATTTAGAATCATATCATTGTAACTTTGCCTTTTCACAGCAACTTTACTTTTCCCATCCTTTACAAAGACAACTGCTGGAATCGGAGCCTTATTATAATTGCTCGCCATAGCATGACCATAAGCCCCTGTGGTAGGAATGAGAAGTAAGTCCCCTCTCTGAGTCTTAGGAAGCTTAATATTTTTTATTAGAATATCGCTAGATTCACAAAATTTTCCTGCAACGGCTACTTCCTCTGTGGGAATTTCTCCAACTTTGTTGGCAACAATAGCCTCATATTCTGCTTGATACAGAGCTGGTCTTATATTATCAGACATTCCTCCATCTACAAATATATAATTTATTCCTCCATAAGTCTTCTTTTGACCACCTATTGTATAAAGAGTACTTCCAGCATTGGCAATTATACTTCGCCCAGGCTCTATAGATACCTTTTCAAAAGACAATTCTTTTACTTTTAGAGTTTCTTCTAATTTTTCTGTAACTAATTTGGAAATTGCTTCTAAATCAATTGGTGCATCATCCTTTGTATAGTAGACTCCAAATCCTCCACCTAAGTTGATTTCTGGAATTTTTATATTTAATTCTTCATTAATTTCTTTAGTAAAACCAATCATTGTTTCTATTGCTTCAGAGTAGGCTTTTATATCAAATATTTGAGACCCAATATGACAATGAAACCCTATGAACTCACAGTTAGAAAGACTTTCCACAGATTTTACAATGTTTTTGATATTAGGATTGTAAATTGATTCTCCAAATTTTGAAGAATCTTTTGCAGTTTTTATATATTCGTGTGTATGGGCATCAATCCCTACATTTAATCTTAACATAGTTTTGATTTTTTTATTTTTAGCTTTGGCAATGTCATTTAAAAGAAGACTCTCCTCCTCATTGTCAATTATTACAAGACCTATTCCATAGTCTACACACATTTCCAATTCTTCAATAGTTTTATTATTACCATGCATATGCACTCTTTCCATAGGAAAGTTGCTTGCCTTTATTGCATGAAGCTCTCCACCAGAAACAGCATCAATTTCAAGACCATATTTATCTACAATCTGGCAAATTCCTTTGGATAAAAATGCTTTTGCAGCATAAACGACAGAAGTCTTAAACTGACTGCTTTTAAATCCATTCAAATATTTTTGAATATTTTCCTCCACTAGAGTCTGATCTACTATATAAAGAGGGGTTTTGTAATCTTTAGCCAAACTACTAACTAAAACTCCACCTATTTCCAACATTCCATTATTGTCTTTCATTGTACCAAAAAATTTCATCTAATTCCTCCTGTGTTCATTTTTAACGATATTTACATTGGTTCTATATAGCATTTCTCTTTTTTAGATAAACTAAAGATAAAATTAAATTTTGTAATTCATTAATATTAATCAGCCAACATCTATCCTTAATTATTTATCTATTTTTTATATTACTATAAAACATTTGACAAAGTGTAGAACCAATTAAAATTCCAATACCTATGGCCCCTGCACATAAAAGGGAATCTACTCCATTTTTTAGAGCTTTATCAAATTCATTGGTCAATAAATTGTACATTGTATAATAAACTCCACTTCCGGGTACCAATGGTATTAGCCCTCCAATCAAAAAAGTAATAGCTGGTGCTTTTAATTTTCTGGCCATAACCTCTGAATATACGGTCATAGATAGAGAGCCGAAGAAAAAACCTATGGAAGCAGATAAATTGATATGTAATGCAAATATGTAAAAAAACCATCCTAAGCCGCCACTTATACTGGCAAAAAATAGTTTTTTATTTTTTATACCAAATAATATTCCAAAACCTAAAGTAGCCAAAATAGCTAGCAATATCTCCTTAATAAATCTCAAGTACACCAAGTTTTCCCCATAGGTGGGATAGAATGCTATTACACCAGCAGATTCTTTGGAAAGTTTGGAAGCTAACTCCAACAATATTGAAAGTATCATTCCAGAACCTGCAGCTAGAGCTACTCCAACTGCCACAGCTTCCGCTCCTCTGGATATTCCAGATATAAAATCACCTGCGATAATATCTCTTATGGAATTGGTAAAAGAAATTCCTGGGGCCAACAGCATTAGTGCTGCTATACTGGCTGTTGAAAAATCATTTATAAAGCCTGCACTGTAGAATATTAATGTTATCACAGTAACAAACATAGCACCCACAAGATTCGTAAAAAAGCTATTTAATTTTTTTTCACGAAGATATTTATCAAAAAACGAAAGCGAAAGCATAGATATTATTGCAACTATACTATCTCTTATCCCACCTTTAAATAATAGAGCAAAAGCACCACCAGCTAAGACATGACCAGTAACTTTCTTTAGACGATCTATTTTAGACTGATTATTTATACTTTTTATTTTTTCTTTTAATTCTTCTATAGTATAATTATTCAGATTTCTGGCAAGATTATTAAGTTCAGAAACCTTTTCTAGATTGATTGTTCTAAAATTAATTCTGTCTACAACAGTGTACATACTATCTTCTTGTCTATTTTCAAATAAATCTGTGGAAGTAATAATAGTATTGAGTGTCGCAAAACTATTGGTTTTAATACCATAATGAGCGCAAGTACGAATTATAGTTTCTTCTGCTCTATATGTTTCACCACCATTTTGAAGTATTAATTTCCCCATATTACAAGCGATATACAAAATATCACGAATTTTTTCATTAACTAAATTATCAGAAATTTGGAATTTATCCATTTTCACCACTATCTCTATTGATTAGAATTATTATACTCATCGCTATTTCCATCAGTTGAACTACTTATTTTTTCTGCTGTCTCACTAGATATGTTTTTTACTACAGGAATAATTTGAGCATTTATAAGTTCATCTATCTCCATTTCTTCTTTCTTTAGTTCTTCTTTCTTTAGTTCTTCTTTTTTTAGTTCTTCTTTTTTTAGTTCTTCTTTTTTTAGTTCTTCTTCCTTTGATTCACTGGCTTTTACATCTGCTTCAATTTTGGGGTTACTTATGGCTTTTTCATCTGATTTTTTTTTATTCCAGAATAGACTCTTTTTTGGTTTAGTATCAATTAACTCATCAATTTCATAAGTAACTAACAATTCCAAAAGTTTTCCATCCTCGTCAAAAATAGGGCTAGTAGCTATCACTTTTATACTATTTCCCATAAAAATAAGCCACTCATTGGCAACATCCACAGGTGTTTTTCCCCCAAATATTCCTTTACTCTTAAATTTTTCAATTTGATACATTGTATATCCCCCTTGGATACTTTTAAGAATGTCATAATCTAGAAGAAACACTAAAAATTATAGTCTATAGTTAAATACACTCCTAAATAAATATATAAATTTTTTTACATTTTACCATATATTTTGTATTATTTCTATTTATAAATTATATTTCTCTAAAATTTTTAATGCCATTAAAAATAGTACTTCTTATGTCTTCTTTATCTTTAGACAAATGATTAATTAAATTTTTCATTTTTTTTCGCACAGAATTCTTATCACTATCGAAAGGACAGTCTGATTTGAGAATTGGTAATGAATAATACCCCATATATTTTTCTATACTACTTTCTTCCACATAGGCAAGAGGTCTTATTACGCTTACATTATACTCCATGGAATAGTATTGCGGTTTCATGATATTCATATTCCCTTGATATATAATATTCATAAGAAAAGTCTCTATTATATCGTCTTTATGATGACCTAATGCCAATTTATCTATATTTTGATTTTTCATAACCTTATACAAAATCCCTCTTCTCATTCTACTACAAAGAAAACAAGGATTTTTGATATTATTTTCATTCTCTTTTCCAAATACTATTTCTTTGATGTTGGTTTTTTCAATGTGTAGCTGTAATTCTAATTTATTACAATATTCTTTGATTTCATCAATAGCAAAATCTCTATTGTCAGTTTGAATATGTATAGGAATTATATCAAAACTTATATTAGAAATTTCTTTCACTCTCACCAAGGAATTAAGTAAGGTTATGCTATCCTTTCCACCAGAAATTCCTACTGCAATTCTGGAATTTTCCTCTATCATATTATAATCATGCATTGCTCTTCCAATAGGATTCCACAGTTGCTTTTTAAATTTTTTATCCTTAATAAAATTAAAATTATTCTCCTTCATTTATATTACCTTTTTATCTTTTTTATTTCCCCTTGTGAATCCCATGACGTAATCTAAATTAATGTTTTTTACGGAATTAAAGATGCTTAGTTTTATGTTTGGATTGGTCTCTTCCAATTTTTCAAGCAAAATTTTCATTTCCTTTCTTTTTGAATCTACCTTTTGTCCTTCCACAGGGCAACCACATGACATTGGCTCTATATTATTATTTTGGGTATAGTTAATGATATCTTTTTCTTTAATGTAAACCATTGGTCTAATAATCTCAAGATTTCCACTGGTTGATTCTACCTTAGGTAACATCGTTTTTATGGTACTAGCATAGAACATATTGATCATCACAGTTTCGACCACATCATTAAAATGATGTCCTAAGGCCAATTTATTACAACCTAATTCTTCTACTTTTTTGTATAACACTCCTCGTCGCATTTTAGCACAAAGAAAACATGGATTTTTTTGATTTTCACCAAAGGCAATTTCCCATACATTGGCATCAAAAATTTCACACGAAATATCCAATTCGTCTAAATTTTTCTTAAATTTTGCGAGGTCTTCTTTGCCAAAGCCTGGATTCATAGAAATAAATATAACCTGAAAATCCAAATTTTTTTGCTGTTTGAGAATTTGAAAAAGTTTACATAACAAAAGGCTATCCTTTCCTCCAGAAACTCCCACAGCAATTTTGTCCCCATTTTTGATAAGATCAAAATCTCTTATTCCTCTTATAAAATTACTAAATATTTTTTTTCTGTAAGTTGTTTTTAGGCTATCTATGGCCATTTTCCCCTTAGTCATATATTTCTCCATGAAATCTCTTTTACTTATGCTTGGTTTTTTCTAACAACAAATCTAAATTTTTGGAAAAACTAACCAAATAGCCTAAAACATTAATTTTTCAATCTAATTTAATATTTACTTTTTCTTCTTATTTTGTTCATCTTTTAATTTTCCAAATGTCATTGTTGTTAATTTCTTTCTAGTTTCTTCTTGAATATCGTATAAAAACTCATTTACCACATTACCAGCCAACTTATTTTTATTTTTGATCCCTTTTAATTCAGGACTTATTGCCAGTGGACCTTGTATTGCTTCAATTACGTCCTTAACACTTAATTTTGCAGGGTTTTGTTTAAGTTGAAAACCACCCTTTATTCCCCTATAAGATTTAACTATTTTTTCTTGAACTAGTCTTCTTAAAATTTTCAAGGCAAATTTTACAGAGATATCTTCTGAGTCACATATCTCTCTAGCACTGGCTATTTTGTCTTCATCAATATTTGCCAAATATAAAACTATTTTTATTGCATAATCGCTTTCTTGAGTTATTTTCATAAATCCCTCCTTAAAACATAAAAAAAATGTGCTAGACGCCTGACTAAATACTATAAGACTAAACTATTTGATAATTTTTTATTTCATCTTCAATATAAGCAAGATTAATCTGGGGTATTAAAAGGGTCTCATCTCTGACCAAATCTTGACTATCAATTGAATATTTGAGTAACCTTACTTCAATATCTTCTGTACCTTTTACTTTGGAGTATCTGGAAAAAATTTGTCCCGCTAGATTTTCTTCTTCTACATTAAACTCACCAAATAGTAAAATTCTTGGTCCAAATATATTTTTTGACATTAATTGAATATATCCCTTGTTTTCATAGGAAGATATTATTTGATTTGATTCTTCATCACGTCCTACAAACATATATTTACCTTTACCAAACCTAAAAAATCTGGTTTTTTTAATTAAATGAAGAATATATGAATGCTCTTCTTGGATAAATTCATCTTCTTCCAAAATCTTTAATCTAACAGAATAGGACGGATCTGTTAAAAGACAACCACCACCTGGTGTCGCATATTCTACAATGCCATATTTTTCAATCAGCTGAAGCTGCCTCATCCTACTTCTTCCTTGAATATCAAGTAAACCCTCTTTATCAATTATACCATTTTCTATTGGTTGAGTAGATGATAATAATTTTCCTGATAGAGGTCTTACTATTAAATGTCCCATTCCAGAAAGTTTATTAACTTTCTCCAGTGCTGTGGAATTTTGTGACATTGGTCTTTGCCCCATTACTTCTCCAGATATAAGAAAGTCTGCATCATATTTTGAAAGTAAATCCCCTGCTATTTTAAACATTAACGAATGACAATCTATGCAAGGATTCATATTTTTACCTCTCCCATAAACAGGGTCTTTGACCATCTTCAAATGTTCTTTTTTAAAATCTATATATTCAACTTGTATCCCAAGTTGTTTGGCCATGTTCTCAATCTTAATGTTTTTACCACCAAAAAAATGCGACACAAAATTCAGTGCAATTACTTCTACTCCCTGCTCTTGAATCACCCTTATAGCCAAAGTGCTATCTAAACCACCAGAAAAAAGAGCAAGGGCTCTGGGTTTTCTCTCCATTTTTTCCCTCATTTATTATTTAATATCTAAAAATATTTTGTCATCACTGTCACTTTTATCATCATTTTCCACCACCACTCCTGGAGGAAGTATTGTGTAAACCGTGCTGTTGATTTTGGCAATACTTGACCCTGTAACACTTATTGCTCCCATCAAAAAGTCCATTAAATCCTGAGCAGTGCTAGAATCTAATTCTTCTATATTAATTGTTACCATTTTGTTTTCTTTTATATCCTTTGCTATAATATTACAATCGTCAAATTCTCTAGGTCTTCTAATTACTGGATAATAATTCCTATCAGTCATTATTTTTTCATCCCCTATTTTCATTGGATTTTCATTATAATCATTTCTCTCATATTCATTTTCATTAGATGAATTACTCTTACGTGGCTCCTCTGAGTCATCATCCTCTTCAAATTCTTCAAACTCTTCTCCTGTTTCATCAATTTCTGTTCCTGTTTTATCTTTAATCCATTTTATAAATCCCATTTGTCCTCCTATTTAAATATTTTACTACCTATTCTTATTATTGTTGCTCCTTCTTCCAGAGCAAATTTGTAGTCCCCTGTCATTCCCATGGATAATTCTATAAGCTTATTCTCAAAAATTTCTTTATTCAGAGTTTCTTTTATTTTCCTGAGACTCTCAAAAGTTTTTCGTATTATTTTTTCATCATCCACAAAGGGAGCCATTGTCATTAGTCCTATTATATTAATATTCTTCAGTTTTGTCAATTTTTCCAAATCATTTTCTAAATTCTGAAGTAAATACCCCTCCTTACTCTCTTCACCAACTATATTAATTTCCAATAAAACATCTATTTTTCTATTGATAGAGTGAGCTCTTCTGTTAATTTCTTCACCTAAAGAAATTTTATTGACTGAATGGATTAATCTTACATAATCATGAATATATTTCACTTTGTTAGATTGAAGGTTTCCTATAAAGTCCCATGAAATATCTTCTATTTTATTATTGGAAAAAAATTCTTTTTTTTCTCTTAATGATTGAACTTTATTTTCTCCAAAAATCCTAACACCTAAATTATAAGCCTTCATAACTTCCTCTGGAGTGGAATACTTACTTACTGCTACTAATTTTACTCTGTCTGGATAAGGAGATAAATTTTTAATATCATTTTGAATTTCAGCCAATGCCTCTTCCATCATAAAAACACCTCCATTACATCATTGGCTAAAAATAAGCCCCTATCGCTCAAAATATAATTATCATTTAATTTCTTTAATAATCCTTTTTTTTCTAGTTCATGACATAAAGTCATATATTTTTCTCCATTTGGAAAATATCCTTCTTTCAAGAGTCTTAAGTTTAGAATTGCTGCATATTTTTCTTTTTCTGACTTTTCTATTATTTCTGTATTATTTCTGGGAAATTGATTGTCATCTATATCTCTATAGTAGCTTCTGATATCTATATGATTTGAATATCTTATATTTTCTACATAGCCAGAAGCTCCTAGTCCAATCCCTACATAATTTTCATTTTTCCAGTATTTAGTATTATGCTTTGAATAAAAGCCCTCTTGGGAAAAATTGGAGATTTCATAATGAGAATAACCATTTTTTGTAGATTCCTCTATAATTAGAGAGTACATATCACTTTCTAGATCATTATCAATTGCTTTTAATATCCCATTCATTAATTTTTGATAAAAGATAGTTCCTTCTTCCCAAATTAACGAATATATAGAAAAATGCTCAGGTTTTAATTTAAATAATTCATCCAAATCTTTTTTTAGTTCTTCTAAAGTTTCCTCTGGAGTGGAAAACATAAGATCCAGTGAAATATTGTCAAACCCAACTTCTTTTGCACGATAATAAGTTTCTTTCGCTTCTTCTACATTGTGAATTCTTCCCAAGATTTTTAACTTCTCATCACTGAAGGACTGAACTCCTATACTGAGTCTATTGATTCCATAATCTTTATATTTAGTCAATTTACTCATATCTACAGTACGAGGATTTATTTCTATAGTTATTTCAGAATTTTCTCCGAGATTAACTAAATCTAAGATTCTTTTTATGTACTCAGGGGCAATTATAGATGGAGTACCTCCGCCAAAATACACTGTATCATATATATAATTTGGATATATTGCTAATTCTTTACATAGATATGAGATGTATTCCTCAATATTTATGTTATCTCCACTAAAAGAGAGAAAATCACAATATTCACATTTTTTCAAGCAAAAAGGAATATGTACATATAACGCATCAATATTGTTTTTTTTATCACAAACTTTCAACATAATCTATAAAACCAACTTTTACTTTTTCCAATTTGGCAAGAGACAATTCTCTTGTTTTATCTTTAACAGAAATATAATATTTTATCTTGGGCTCTGTCCCTGAAGGTCTAGCAGTTACATGAGTATTGTCTTCTAGTACAAATTGAATCACATTGGACTTTGGAAGATCAAGTTTCGTCTCTTCTCCTGAAGAATTTTTTTCAATGGAAAGCTCATAGTCTCTAATTGCACTTATTTTTTGTCCCATTATAAGTGCATGTTTGGTATTTCGCAAATTATCCATTAATTTTGTAATTTCCTCTAAACCAGATTTGCCAGCTTTAGTAATTTGTACTGTTTCATCTGAATAATATCCAATTTTTTCGTATAATTTGTCCAATTCTTCCAATGGAGAAGTGCCAATGCTATCATAATAAGCCATCATTTCAGCTATTATCATAGAAGACACCACAGCATCCTTGTCTCTTACATGGGTTCCCACTAGATAGCCTATAGACTCCTCAAATCCAAAGATAAATGTACCATCCAGTTTCTTAGTTTCGAATTCTCTTATTTTTTCTCCTATAAATTTAAATCCTGTAAGGGTTCTAAATAACTTTATTTTTTTATTTTTTGCTATTGAGTCCAACATTGTGGTAGAAACTATGGTAGAAACCACAGCCGCATTATCAGGCAATTTGTCAATGCTTTCTATGACATAATTCATCATCAATATACCTATTTGATTTCCGTTAGGATAAACCCAATTACCATTTTTGTCTTTCAATGCAATACCCAGTCTATCCCCATCTGGATCAGTGGCAAGACATAGACTAGCACCAACTTTATCAGCCAGTTTGACACTTAAATCAAAGACTTTATAATCCTCTGGATTAGCATAAGATATCGTTGGAAAATTCCCATCTGGTAATTCTTGTTCTGGTATAGTATAGACTGAATCAAACCCCATTTCTTTTAACACTCTTTGCACTGGTACTCTTCCTGTACCGTGTAGTGGAGAATAGACAATTTTTACCTGGTCTTTCCCTTTAATATCAGTTCTCAGTGCGTTTTTCTTCACTGCTTCTATATATTTGTCATCAATTTCTTCTCCAACATAATTGATAAATCCTTTGTCAACAGCATCCTTTTCAGACATTAATTTGATATCTGAAAATATATCTAATTTACTAACCTCTTCCACAATTCCATCGGCTTCTGGATCCACCAATTGTCCGCCATCAGACCAACACACTTTGTAACCATTATATTCTTTGGGATTATGTGAAGCTGTTATCATCACTCCAGCTTGAGCCTTGGTTTCTCTTGTAGCAAAGGATAATTCTGGAGTTGTCCTAAGTGACCTAAATAAATATGATTTTATTCCATTTCCTGCTAAGACCAAAGCAGTGTTTAGTGCATATTCAGTAGACCCTATTCTGCAATCATAGGCAATTGCCACTCCTTTTTTCTTACCATCCTCTCCTGTAGTCTTAATTATGTAATTGGCCAACCCTTGAGTAGCCTTTCTTATTGTATACTTATTGATTCTATTTCTTCCTACTCCTCTAATCCCACGCATACCACCAGTTCCAAAGGAAAGATCAGTATAAAACCTTTCTTCAATTTCTGCTGGATTATCCTTTATATCTATTAATTCCTTTCTTTCATTTTCTTCCAAAACATCAGAATTAACCCAAATTTCGTATTTTTCAATTGATTCTTTGCCCATTTCTTATCCCCTTTATTAATAATAATAAATTTCATTAGTTTTATATTCTTATATTATATCATAAATAAGTGATTTTACACACTATTTTTCTGATATTTTTATAGCAATTTGTGTATAATTATATTAGATCAAGTTATATTATGGTTTTTTCTATTAGTTATTTTCTTCTACTGCACTTATCAGAAGTTCACCTTATTAAAGAGCCTTTCTTTAGGGTAAGTGCCGTTTTTTTTCTTCCATTTGAAATTGAACATATAACCTGCCATAAAAATAATTTTTTTAAGTTTAACATTAGACTGATATAACCCATAAAATTGTTTGTATTTTTATTTAAATTTAAAAAAAAGTCAAATGTAGATGACTTTGTTAATTAATTAGAGGTTTTATTATTTTTGATATTAATGATAAATTCTGCTTTTCTAAAGAAAAATTTTAAATATATAAAAATAAATATTGACAGTAACCCAAAAAAAATATACAATTATTATGAAAAAAAAATACCATCAAGAGAGATTGAGGGATGGGCCCTGTGAAATCTCAGCAACCTACCTCAGGCGTGGTGCTAATTCCCTTGAAGATGGAGAGTCTAAAATCATGTACCTCTCTTTGGAGAGGTTTTTTTATTGGGTATCATAGAAATATAATGGGTTTTCAATAGATTTTATCATAAATTTATATTGAAACACAAAATCTTCTATCATATTAAAATGTCAATATGAAAAGATTTCAGAATAATATATTTTTTATAAGGAGGATTTTAATGGGTAAATTTACTTATTTTACATCTGAGTTTGTATCGCCAGGTCATCCAGATAAGGTGGCAGATCAAATCTCTGATGCAGTTTTGGATGCATGTCTAAAAGATGACAAGAATGCAAGGGTTGCTTGTGAAGTCTTTTGTACCACAGGACAAGTCATAGTTGGGGGGGAAATCACCACTACTACATATATAGATATTCAAAGTATAGTGAGGAATAAAATTGATGAGATTGGTTATAGACCAGGAATGGGATTTGACTCCAATTGTGGGGTATTGAACGCCATTCATTCCCAGTCACCTGATATTGCCATGGGAGTGGACGTTGGGGGAGCAGGAGACCAAGGAATAATGTTTGGAGGAGCAGTTAAAGAAACTCCCGAGCTTATGCCCCTTGCCTTAGTATTAGCCCGTGAGATTTTGGTAAGATTAACAAGGCTTACTAGAGATAAAAGTATTGCATGGGCTAGACCCGATGCAAAGTCCCAAGTGACTTTGGCTTATGACGAAAATGGAAACATTGACCATGTGGATACAATAGTAATTTCTGTGCAACACGATCCAGAAGTAACTCAAGAAGAAATTAAAAACACATTAAAAGAAATAGTTATAAAGCCTATATTAGAAAGATACAATTTGGATATAAACCAAGTAAAGCAATACTATATAAACCCGACTGGAAGATTTGTAGTCGGAGGCCCTCATGGAGATACTGGTCTTACTGGAAGAAAAATAATCGTCGATACTTATGGTGGATATTTTAAACATGGTGGAGGGTGCTTTTCTGGAAAAGACCCTTCAAAAGTGGACAGATCAGCTGCTTATGCTGCTAGATGGGTTGCTAAAAATATTGTAGCAGGAAATTTTGCAGACAAATGTGAAGTTCAACTTTCTTATGCTATTGGTATTGCTGAGCCTGTTTCCATAAAAATTGACACTTTTGGTACAGGAAAATTTTCTGAGGAAGTTTTAGCTGATGCTGTAAATGAGGCCTTTGATCTTACTCCAAAGGGAATTGGTGAATCCTTGGAACTAAGAGAGGGTAAATTTAAATATGCTGATTTGGCGGCCTTTGGACATATCGGCAGAACTGATTTGGACATTCCATGGGAACAAACCAACAAAATTGATGAACTGGAAAAAATATTAAAAAAATAATTGAAATTTATTAAAATTAAGGTTACAATAAGCTATGTGTTTTTATACATAGCTTATTTATATAAAAAATGTTTATTTTAGGAGAAATATGAAAAAAAATATAGTAAAATCTCAAAGACAATTTGAACCCTTTGTTTTTATTGCCACTGTGATTGTATTTGTTGGTGGATTAATGGCTCTTATAAGCAAATTTCTTTCAGGGAAAGAAGACTATCATGGATTTAATATATATTATTTGGCTTTGATTTTTAGTGTGGTATTGTTATTTAAAGCTCTTACAGAAAAGGGATTCAATCCAGGTAATTACCTATTTTATTGCATTGTAGTCCTCTTTACTGGTATATTCTTAGAAAATAATATAAAAAAATTATTATATAACAATAGACCAATGGCTATGATATCAGTTTTTTTTCTGGTAGGGGTGCTACTCATCGGAGCAATCTCCAATTGGTTTTATATTTATACTATGAATAAGGGATTGAAATCATTGGAGGAAAAGGAAAACAAAAATAGAAAATAAAGAATAAAACAAATTTGGATGAACATAATACAGCACTCATTTTTTATTAATGAGTGCTGTATTGGCGAATTGATATTTTATTATAAATCATAAATGAACTCTACATTGTTTATCACTGATGAATTTCTCATCATGAAGCACATTTCTTCGTAATTTTCGAATTCACCCTTATTGAGAACAACATTATTTTCCATACCAAAACATAGTTTTTTTAATATTTTTTTCTTCTTAGAGATAACAGTTATATTTCTACGAACTGCTCCAGATTCATTTGAATAATTTGATGGGGTCGCCAGTATTTTTCCAATGGAATTCATGAAAATCTTATCACCATCAAATTCTAAATAATTTTTATCTACTACTATTTTATAAGGAGTTCTCTTCTTCTCTTTTCTATAACTTAAGTATGATGGTATACACATTACTCCAATCATTAGTAGAGCATAGGGATAAAATCTAGTAGCAAATATAAATATTATTTCACCAGTAGACCTTTTTGCCTTTTCTGAAAGAAAAAAAATAACTCCTCCTCCCAATATTATTATAGCCTCTCGGAGTCTCTGACAAATTAGTAAAACAAAATGTGGTTAAAATATATAAAAATACTTTTTATAGTTTTGGATGAAACAACTTGTATTACAAAA
>JGI994J12354_10001046_pt1 | contig 28118 bp, 22 predicted proteins | sample IntmicLarv3ML3BL_FD_12354 | JGI IMG/M metagenome (IMG submission 12354) | reverse complement strand
GGCATCGGGGATGGCGGCGTTTCGTAAGAAGGTGGCGGCAGCACCCGCCATTGCCGCGCATTTGGTAAGCGACGCTTGCGAGGGCGGGGCGTTTTCCTTAGAGGCCGACCGTTATAAGAAGAAAATGCATGACGGCAGTTTAATCCCCGAGGCGGCGGATTTGATGCAAATGAAAAATTTGACATTTATGCGGCACGGGCAGCACGATACACACATGTGCAGTGGTGAACTTCTGAATACGGTGTGCGAAGGGTTTCAAACGCTCTTTCCCCTGTATCAATTTTTTATGGAGGTTTCCCGCGTTTGTAACGATACAAAACCGATGAACTGACAAAACTCTTGTCAGGCCGAAAAAATTGTGCTATTATATCACGGTGCAGGAATTGCCATGCGGACAGCATGGCGATTTTTTTAGAGTGAAACGAGAAAGGGCGGCGCAGGCCATGGCTGAAACAAACACCGGCATAGTGCAAACAGAAGGGCTTTTGTACGAGTACCAGTCCTTGGAAAACGATGGTTCCACAGAGGCGTTTACGGCGCTGCGGGGCATCGATATATCGATTGACGAAGGCGCGTTTGTGGCGGTGCTCGGGCATAACGGTTCGGGCAAGTCCACACTGGCGAAGCATTTGAATGCGTTGCTTATGCCCACGGACGGCGTTGTGCGGGTGTTTGGTATCAACACCAAAGAAGAAGGCCGCCTTTGGGATGTGCGGCAGAATGTCGGCATGGTGTTCCAAAACCCAGACAACCAAATTATCGCCACCGTGGTGGAAGAGGACGTGGCCTTTGGCCCTGAAAACCTCGGCGTGCCGACAAGCGAGATACAAACCCGCGTGACGGAAGCCTTAGAGGCTGTCGGCATGACAGAATATATACAGCACGCCCCGCATTTTTTGTCGGGCGGGCAGAAGCAACGCGTTGCCATTGCAGGCGTGCTTGCTATGAAACCGAAGTGCATCGTACTGGATGAACCCACTGCTATGCTTGACCCCGTGGGGCGCAGGGACGTAATGGAAACGGTGAAATGCCTCAACCGCGAGGAAGGCATATCGGTCATATTGATCACCCATTATATGGACGAGGCGGTGCAAGCCGACCGCGTGATTGTGATGGAGGAGGGCGCCGTTGTGATGGATGGCGCGCCCAAAGAAATATTTGATCGAATTGATGAGCTGAAAGCCATAGGTTTGGATGTCCCGCAAGTGACGGAAATTGCACACAGGCTTAGGCAAAAGGGCGCGGCATTGCCCGCAGGCATATTGACGATAGAAGAAATGGTTGGTGCGTTATGTCAATTGAAATAAAAAATTTGGAATGCGTATACAGCCCCGGCACAGCGTTTGAAAAACGGGCGCTTTCGAATATCAACCTCACCGTGCAAGCGGGCGAATTTGTTGGTTTAATCGGGCACACGGGGTCGGGCAAGTCCAGCTTGATCCAGCATTTGAACGCTCTGATTAAACCAACGAAGGGCGAGGTTTTATATAACGGCGAGGACATATTTGCCGACAAAAGCAAGCTTAAAGGCATACGACAGCGCATAGGGCTTTTGTTCCAATATCCGGAGCATCAGCTTTTTGAAATGACGATATATAAAGATGTGGCCTTTGGGCCTGAAAATTTAGGCTTGTCCAAAGATGAGGTAAACACGCGTGTGACGGAGGCGCTTTCCCTTGTGGGCATCACGGCGGAGCAATACGAAAAATCGCCGTTTGAACTCTCAGGCGGGCAGAAGCGCCGCGTGGCCATTGCGGGCGTTTTGGCCATGAAGCCGGAAGTGCTGATACTGGATGAACCGGCCGCAGGGCTTGACCCGCGCGGGCGCGATGAGATATTGCAGAAAATCAAGGAAATGCATGAAGCCTTAGGCATCACGGTTATACTGGTGTCGCACAGCATGGAGGATATTGCCAAACTGGTAGACAGAATCATCGTTATGAACAAAGGCGGCATCGCCCTAACGGGATCGCCGGCGGAGGTGTTTCGCCGTGCGGGTGAGTTGGAGGGTATGGGCCTGGCGGCGCCGCAGGCGGCGTATTTGATGGAGGCGTTGCGCGCCAAAGGCTTTGTGATGCCCGGGGATGCGTATACGGTAGACGCGGCGGCAGAAGCCATTTGGACGGGGCTTGGCGAAGGGGCGGCAAAAAGATGAAAAATATAACTATCGGGCAGTACTATCCAGTTGATTCGCGCATACACCGGCTTGACCCGCGTGTGAAACTGTTGGGGGTTGTTGTTTATATCACGATGCTTTTGATGGTTACAAGCCTGTGGGGGTATCTGTTGGCAGGGCTTTGCCTTGCTGCGGTCATTTATACGTCTAAGGTGCCTGTGAAGTATATGCTGCGTGGCTTGCGTGCCATTATCGTGATTGTGATATTTACGGCGGTGCTTAACATTTTCTTTACCCCCGGCGAAAATGTGCTGTTTGCGGTATGGAAGATCAGAATCACGCAAGAGGGTTTGATGGTGGCCGTTATGATGGGCATACGTCTGACGATGTTGGTTATCGGGTCATCAGTATTGACGTTAACGACCTCGCCCATACAATTGACGGACGCCATTGAGTATGTGCTGAAACCGCTCCAGAAAATTCGCGTGCCGTCGCATGAAATCGCCATGATGATGACCATTGCCTTGCGGTTTATCCCGACTTTGATGGAGGAAATGGACAAAATTATGAAAGCGCAGATGGCGCGGGGTGCGGATTTCGATACAGGCGGGGTGTTAAAGAAGGCCAGAAGCCTAATCCCTCTGCTTGTGCCGCTGTTTATATCAAGCTTTCGCCGTGCCGATGAGTTGGCTGTCGCCATGGAAGCACGTTGCTACCGCGGGGATATGAACCGCACCAAGATGAAGCCCTTGCGCTTGGCGGTGTGGGATTTTAGGGCAATCGGCGGCATTGCCTGCTTTGTGGCGGCAATGCTGTTAGCGAGGTCGGTATAGCCATGGAGAAAGAACATATCCTTTTGACGGTTGCTTATGACGGCACAAACTACTGCGGCTGGCAAATACAAAACGGCGTGGAAACGGTGCAGGGTGTGCTTGAGCAGGCGCTGACCCGTTTGTTTAAGGTGCCGGTTGCCATGTTGGGGGCAAGCCGCACGGATGCAGGGGTTCACGCCATGGGGCAGCGGACGGTCGTGCATCTGCCTGCCGGAACTTGCAATGTGCCGCTTAATAAATTGCCCGAGGTTGTCAATATCAAGCTGCCGAAGGATGTCCGCGTGATGTGTGCGGAGGCGGTGGACGAAGCGTTTCACCCTATATTTGATGCCAAGCGAAAAACATACACATACACGATACATAACGCCGCATACGCAAATCCCATGTTCCGCAATATGCGGTATCATGAGAAAATCCCGCTTGATGTGGCGCAGATGCATTGTGCGGCACAGCATTTTATAGGCACGCATGATTTTGAGTCGTTCCGCGCCATAGGAGGGACAACGAAAACCTCCGTGCGCACGATGTATGAGGCGGGCGTACACCGCGAAGGTGAGGCTGTTTTGTATACCGTGACAGGCAGTGGGTTTTTGTATAATATGGTGCGCATTATGGCGGGTACGCTGTTGCTTGTAGGAACAGGCAAACTGGCCGCCGAGGATGTGCCCGGCATTATCGCGTCAAGAAACCGCGCGCGCGCAGGCAAGACCATGCCGCCGCAAGGGCTGATGCTGATGCGTGTGAGGTATGAGGCGGATTGATAAGTCGGCCGCATGGTCATGTGCCTTCGCCTCTATCGGTTCGGCTTCTGTCGCCCTTCGTGATCCATATAAAAAGCTTCTCTGATGATCAGCTCCGAAATCGGCACTATCTCAAAACCCTTCTGCCGCAGGCCATCAATAATCTGCGGCAAAGCGGCGGGGGTATGGTCGGCATCGTTATGGAAAAGAATGATGGAGCCATTGCCCAAGTGCTTGTGGTTAAGAACTTGGTTGACCTCATGCTCTACCCCGTAGTTTTTCCAATCAAGGCTGTCAATATCCCATTGTATCGTATAATATCCCAAACTCTCGGCCGCCTCCAGCACCACGTTATTATACTCCCCAAACGGCGGACGAAACAAATCCATCTCTATACCAAGCAGCTCCTTTATCTTATCATGCACCCCTTGAATTTCCCTTTGGTTTTGTGCCAAGTCCAGTTGCGCCCCATGCGCATGAGTGTCGCCGTGGTTGCCTATGTCGTGGCCTGCGGCATACAGTGCTTTGACCTCGGTTTGATACTTATTTACCCAATACCCGCACAGAAAAAACGTGGCTTTCACGTTTTTCTCTTCCAAAATGCCAATCAAAAGCTCCGTATCATCTGCACCCCACGCTGCGTCAAAGGATATAGCAACTTGCGGTTTGTCTGTTTCTACGCAATAAATGGGCAATTTCCGTTTGGCGGCGCTAAATACAGTCACAGCCCTTGGTGCTGTTATCACTCCCGTTATTACCACCAACCCCAGTGCAAGAAACGCCTTCAGTAAGGCCTTTTTGCGGCGCAATACGGTGCGCAGCAGTGTTCTTTGCATACATTTCCCTCCATATATTTAAGAATTATTATACTGTATTCAGCTTGTTTGCCGGATATGCCGGTTCTCCGTCACGTCCTTAGTTCTATTCATGCAAAGCTTTGCATACATTGCATTAAGGCTTGGCCAAGCAAGCGCGATTTTTGCGCGATCCAAGCAAGCGCGATTTTTGCGCGATCCAAGGAGGGATGCATATGGACGAACAAAAGACGATTGCCGCTTACACAGGCGGCGGGGTGCGCGTTTTGTTTCAAGGGATAAGCAGCCCGGCGTTGCAAGGCACACAGGAGGTGCGCCTGCGCTGCGATTTGCCTCTCCTGATACGCAAAGCAGACAAAGAGTGGTTTATCAGCAACGCAGGGCGCTTGACGACCCTTGCGTCTGAGGCATATACCGTCACTGCGCAGGACATTGCCGCCACGGTGGAAATCATATCCGACCATTCCCTATATGCTTTCGAGGAGGAATTGCGCAGCGGTTATCTCACTTTGCCAGGGGGACACCGTGTGGGCGTTGCCGGGCGTGCCGTGGTTACAAGCGGAGCTGTGCGCACCATCAAAAACATCAACAGTTTGCATATACGTATCGCCCACGCTTTGCCGGGCTGTGCCGCCCCGTTGCTGCCTTTTATAGGCGGTCACCACACCATGATACTCTCGCCGCCCGGCTGCGGCAAAACCACACTTTTGCGTGATGCAGCACGCTTGCTAAGCAATGGCGGGCTTACCATCGGCATGGTGGACGAGCGTTCGGAGCTTGCGGGGTGTTATCGTGGCAAGCCGCAAAACGATGTCGGCATACGCACAGATGTGCTTGACGGATGCCCCAAAGCGCAGGGGATGCTCATGCTTTTGCGCGCCATGTCGCCGCATACCATTGTGGTGGACGAGCTGGGGCGGCGGGAAGAACTGGAGGCTATCGAAGATATATTGAGTGCAGGGGTGCGGCTTATATGCACGGCACACGGGCATTCCCTCGACGAGCTGGCCAAGCGTCCCGTCTTAAAAGAGATCCTGGCCAAAGGGTTTATCAAGCGCTTCATTGTGTTGGATGGAAAGCCCCACGCAGGGCATGTAGCCGGGATTTTTGATGAAAATGGGCGCAGGCTTGATACGGGAGGGCGGGGCCATGGCGGTTTGGTGTAAGGTGTTGGGAGGGCTTTTGGTGTTTGGGTCATGCACCTTATGCGGGTTCTGGCTGGCATGGCAAGACGCGTATCGTGCCGATGAACTGGCCGCTTTGCGCAAAGCGTTTGTGCTGTTAAAGGGCGAAATCCAATACGCCCTTGCCCCGTTGCCGGAGGCCTTCGCCGATATTGCGGCCCGCACCAAAGCGCAGGCCGCCCGCTTTTTTCTTGATATGGCCGCGCATTTGGCTTTGCGAAACGGGGATAGTGCGGCAGACGTATGGGCTGCGGCCTCGCACTCTCTGCAAAAAGCTTCACACCTAAGCGAGGAGGATATGCAGTGCCTTCATCTGCTGGGGCAGTCCTTTGGGTATTTGGATGGTGCCACACAGGCGCAAGGGCTGGATTTGGCGATTGCTTATATAGATGAGACCACCGCCTCACTGCAAAAGAAAAGCGCTGCAAATGGCCGCATGTACCGCAGTGTGGGTATGTTATGCGGGGCATTGATTGCCATAGCGCTGTTATAAACGGAGGAGATTTTTATGGAAATTACTGTGGTGTTCCAAATTGCGGCGGTTGGCATACTTGTTGCTGTGTTAAACCAAGTCCTGATTCGCGCAGGGCGCGAAGAACAGGCTATGATGACAACATTGGCGGGCTTGGTGGTGGTGCTGTTCTGGGTTATTCAATACATCAGCCAGCTTTTTTCCACAGTGCAAACCTTGTTTCAGTTATAAGGAGGCGATGGCGTGGGGATTATGCAAATCACTGTTGTTGCCGTTATTTCCGCTGTGCTGGCCTTACTCCTAAGGGCAAATAGCCCACCGTTTGCGCTTATTATCACCATTGCCGCAAGCGCGTTGATTTTACTGGCTGTGCTTCCATCCCTATCGGGGCTACTTGCCCTGCTGACCCGTATGGCCGAGGCCATTGACGGGGCAGGGCATTTTGTTACGGTCATCAAGGTCATCGGCATTGCCTATATGGCGGAATTTGGCTCCCAAATTTGTATCGACGCAGGCGAAACCGCCATCGCCTCGAAACTGGAGCTGGCAGGCAAGCTGTTGATTATGGCGGTAGCTACGCCTTTGGTGTTGTCACTGACAGAACAAGTTATTGGCCTAATGCCGTAAGGAGGGTGTCATGCGCAAGGGGATTGCCGGATTTTTCATATTTCTGATATGTTTATTTACAAGTGCGTTGCCAAGCCGTGCCGCCGAAATGTGGGAACGGCAGCTTGATATGGTGGATTTAACCGATATGAGTATCACAATCGGCAACGCAAACAACGCTGCCGCACGCGGCCTTGACTTGGAGATGCTTGTGCGGCAAGCCATCCAAGGCGAGCTTACCCTTTCCTCGGAGGCCATTATGCAGGCCGCCATTGGCAGTCTTGCCGGGGAGGCGGTTTCTTTGCTGTCCATGATGCGGCATATGATCCTTCTGGCGGTTCTAGGCGCCATTTTTAAGGAGTTGTCTGCTTCTTTCAAGCAAAAAGGCGTGTCGGAGCTTGGGTTTTATGTGCATTACCTCGTTATGCTTTCCGTCTTGCTGTCATCCTTCGGCATTGGGCTGGGGCTGGTGCAAGGCCTTGTGGACGAGCTGTGCGGCTTCATGCTGGCGGCACAGCCTGCCTTGACGGGACTTGTAACACTAAGCGGCAATCCCGCCGCCGCGTTTGCGTTTGCCCCGGTGCTGCTTGCCGCGGTAAATGTTATCGCCTTTTTAGTACAAAAAGCGCTTATCCCCGTTATAACTCTGGCCGCTGTGTTGCAGATAATCAACTATCTGTCCGAGCGTGCCATGCTGGAGAAATTGTCTGTTTTGCTGCGCAACGGCATCGGCTGGGCGCTGCGTATGACTGCGGTTCTCTTTGTCGCAGTTCTTTCTTTACAGCGGGTCAGCGCCCCGGCGGCAAACAATGCGGTGACTAAAACCGCGAAGCTGGCGGTTAACGCCATTCCCATTGTCGGCATGGTGTTGACGGACGCAGTGGATACGGTAATGGTTTGGACAGGCGTTGTACGCAGCGGGGTGATGGTGGCGGTGGTTATTGCGCTTATTGTGCTTTGTGCCGCCCCGCTTGTGAAACTGGCGGCATTCGTGCTTATTTATAAGCTTACCGCCGCACTTATACAACCAATCAGTGATCCGCGTGCGGTTAAAGCCATTGATGCGGCAGGAACCTTTGCCGGGCTGCTTTTAGGCGCGGGGGCTGTGGTTTCGGCGATGTTCATTTTTATGGTGATGATTATGCTGTCTTTATAGGAGGTGCGCCCGTCATGCTGCAAGCGTTTTCCGCATATATTCAAAATGTGGCTGTGTTTCTGATATTTGCAAGTCTTGTGATGATTTTGGCGCCCAATGAGCGGTATCGTTCCTATATCCGCTTGACGCTTGGGTTTTTGCTTGTGTTGCTGGCTGTTAAGCCATTGGGCGGTGTGCTGAACGCCCTGGGCGGAAACGGGTTGCAAGACGCACTGGCACAGTTGTCTATGGACTATAGCCGAAGCGATTTGGCGGTACGCCATGGCCTTGCGCCCGATGCACAGGACTCATTGGTGTTGGAAGCGTATGAAAGGGAGTTGTATGTGCATCTGGAAGCCATCGTTTTACGGCGCGGTTTGCATTTGGAAACGGCCGCGTTCACACTTGCCAACGAAGGCGAGCGTTTCGGCATGGTCGAGGAAATATACATCACCGTGTCTGAGCCGACGGCCGCTTCTGCTTCCAAACCACTTATACGTATCGAGCCGATTCGCATACAATCAGGCGTGTTGGCTGAGGCGGAAACGGACGATGCACCGCCCGCCGTCGAGGAACTGAAAAAAAACATTTCGGACTTCTATAACCTATCCACACAGCATATATATTGCATTATGAGGCCAAACAAGGCTCAATAAACATCACACACATGATAAGGTAAGGGCGGGGATGCACAAATGCGGTATTTGAAAAAACTGTTTGCCGGCAAGAGCAAGAAACTGGTTTACAATGTCATACTGCTGTTCTCGGTGGGTATCGCCTTGCTGGTGATGGGGCGGGTCGCATTCCCTAAACCGCCGGACAACGCGGCACAACCGCCGCCGACCTTGCCGATGACGGAAATTGTTACGGCGGATGACATAAGCTATGAGGAGCGTTTGGAGGCGCGTTTAGCTGATATTTTGTCCTGTGTGGAAAACGCAGGGCATGTGCGCGTGCTGTTAAAGCTTTCGCATGGCAAGGAGCTTGTGGTGGCCGAGGATGTGCGTATCGAGCAAAGCGACATGCAGGAGGCAGACCACGAAGGCGGAACGCGTTCTGACACAAGGTTGACCACGGATGGGCAGACTGTGCTTATCCGGCAGGCGAACGGCGGTGATGCGCCGCTTGTTTTGAAGGAAATGGAGCCGCGTGTGGAAGGCGCGCTCATTATTGCGGAGGGAGGGGACGATGTTTTCGTCAAGGATGCGCTTATACGGGCCACATACACGGTGCTGGGCGTGGAGCCGCATAAAGTTCAAGTTTTGAAGATGCAAGCCCAAGAATAGATTATGAATGCAGGGAGGATTTACCATGTTTACGTTGAAAAGAAACCAAATCATTATTTCCGCGCTTGTTGTCATGATTGCCGTGGCGGGGTATCTCAACTATATGGACACCGACAGCAAAATGGCACCTGCGGTGTCCATGTCGCTGACACAGGAGGGCGAGATCAGCGCATTGGTGCTGGATAACGTTACAGGGCAGGAGATTGCCGTGGTGAATACCACCACACAAAACGCGCCTTTGACAAACACTGAGGTGGTAGAGGGCGACATCGGCATATCAGTGAGTACGGTGGACAGTACCCCTGCCGCAACAGATACCGCGGAGCCGGGCACGGCTGTGTTTGTGAATTCGTCGAATGATTCCTCCTATTTCGTGCAGGCGAAGCTGAACCGCGAGCAATCGCGCTCCACACAAAAGGAGCTGCTGACGGAGATCATTAACAACGCGAACATCGAGAGGGATCAAAAAGCAGAATCCGCCGAGGCGCTTCTTGTCATACAAAGCCGTATCGAGAAGGAAACCGCGGCAGAGGCATTGATTGAATCGAAGGGGTTTGCGGAGGTATATGTGAGGATTGATGATGAGAGCGTGGATGTGGTGGTTAACAAATCCGTTTTGTCCGACGCAGAGGTTGCGCAAATCGAGGACATTGTTAAGCGCAAAACAGGCTATAGTGTGGAGCAAATACATATCAATCCGGCGAAATAAACAGATAGCGGCCTGCGCGATTGCGTAGGCCGCTTGGTTGGCGGCCGGAACCTGAAACGCAATCTGTGCGCCCTTATTTACGCGGCTGCAAAGCCAAAGAAAGAATCTTTATAATTTCATGATTTTGGTATTGACAGAAAAGGGGTAACCAGTTATAATAGATAACGTTGCGTATCCAATGCGGCGTGGCGGAATAGCTCAGTTGGCTAGAGCACACGGTTCATACCCGTGGTGTCGGGGGTTCAAATCCCTCTTCCGCTATTTGAAGTTTTAGCAAGATGCGGCGCTGTGTGCGCCCGAGGTTGGCGGCTTGTGTATGCGGGCGCTTGCCGTTTTGTTAGTGGTGTTTCGGGTAGTGGCTCAGCTTGGTAGAGCGCTTGGTTCGGGACCAAGAGGTCGCAGGTTCAAATCCTGTCTATCCGATTTAAAAAACCTTTATTCGTGCGGGTTTCCGCAGGGATAAAGGTTTTTTGTTTGGCTTAAACCCCAATAATCCCCGCTCCCTAAAATGGGGCGGGGGTTATTGGGGTTTGGTTATGACAGGCGTTTTGCCAGCTCGGACGGTGTTACGACCTCGGTCATTACAGGCATAATGCTGAAACCATACTGTATCTTTTTATCCAACAGCTTATAGACATCCATCGTGTACGGCCCGCAACTGCCCGACCCAATGCCGCCGACTTTATAGTCAATACGAACAATGGTTTCTTCTCGCTTCACGAGGTCGCAGGTGTGTGCGGCTTTGTCCACATCATGCGCGGTGTAATGCGAGGCACTGCACTCAAACGCGCCTTTGGCCTTAAACAGCAGGCCTCGTCCCATGGCATCGTATACGGACAGCCACTTCACATCGGTATGGTTGCCATGCTCCTGCGGGCGGATGTATGGGAAATACTGTTCCGTCACGGTGGACTTGTAGTGGTTAATGGGGGTGTGGTGCGTCATGTCCACATAGTTTTCGTCAGGCCCGCGCCCGAAGTATTCCAACAACTCGTTGTTGCGGGGCATGGTAAACTCAAACCCGAAGCGGGGCAGGAACATCATATTTTTACTGACATCCGCGTCCACAGCAACCTGGATCTCGCCGGTCGGAAGCACCGTATAATCAATCGCCACACGCGCTAAAGGCTCGCGGCTGACCGGGGATAAAGCCCCTGTTACATGGAAGGTCACGGCGTTTTTATCATGCACGCAGGCCACATCGTATACCTTAAACTGTGTATGATGCAGATTGGCCCGTTCCCACTCGTGGCGCACGTTGCGGTCATTGTCCGTTGGTGCGCGCCAGACGCTCAAAAATGGGCGGTTTTTCAGCATGTTTACCCCGTTGCGGGTGATGGTTTCAAATGTGCCGTAAAACATGTTAAAGGCATATGTAAAATCCTGACCTGTGATAACGGTGAACTCCTTACTTGGTTGTGACACAACCAGCAGGCTTTCCATTAAACCGCCAAGCGGAGCCGCCTGTGCCAATGACAAAGGCAATTGCATCATTGCCATTTCATAACCCTTTGCGCCCCACAAAGCGCCTTTCATCAAGCGGAAGCTCAAATCAATCGATGCGCCCATGTGGCACGCGCAAGGGATCTTTGCCGTCACAGGCAACGTGACTTGCCGCGAGCGCCCCGGCAATGCGGACAAAGCGGTTCCCGATAAAGAACCTTCGTCCAGCGTTACCCCATCTACATTGATTTGCCACACCAGTTCATATTGGTTCAGATTTGTGAAGTCGTGCAAATTGGTAAGCTTTATGGTGTATTTGGCCGCGTCAACGATTTCGGCGCGCACATATTGATACACCGCCTTAATCTCTTTGGAACCGGGGTAGAAAGAACGGTCAGGCATAACCACACCGTCATTACAGAAGTTTGCGTCATGCGGATATTCGCCGCAGTCGCCGCCATAGCCGTAATATTTCTCGCCGGTTTCGCTTGTTTGGATAACCGTATGATCAGCCCATTCCCATAGGCAACCGCCGATCAAGCGCGGGTATTTATAAATAAGCGCCCAATAGTCATACACATCGCCGGGGCCGTTGCCCATGGCGTGAGAATACTCGCACAGGAAAAACGGGCGGGCATCCTTTTCCTTGTTTTTGCCGAAGTTTTCAAAAGTTGTACAGTCTGAATACATGCGGCTGACGACCGATACATCAGGCTTATCCTGCACGATGGAAGCGCCTTCATAATGCACCAAGCGCGAATCATCCCGCGACTTGACCCAGGCAATCATGGCATCATGGTTCACACCATAGCCTGTTTCATTGCCCAGCGACCACATGATGACGCAGGCGTGGTTTTTGTCCCGCTCAACCATGCGGCGCATACGGTCTACATAGGCTTCCTTCCATTCGGGCATATCTGTCGTCCACTCCGGCTGGTACGGTTCATACCGCTGTTTGCTGTTGCGGCTGGCAAAACCGTGCCCCTCCAAGTCGGCCTCGTCCACGACATAGAAGCCGTAGGTATCGCACAGGCTCAGAAATTCGGGTGTGTTCGGGTAATGTGATGTCCGAATGGTGTTGATATTAAGCTGCTTCATGGCAACTAAATCGGCCGTCATATGATCAATAGGTGTGTAATGGCCAAACACGGGGTGCGTGTCGTGGCGGTTAACGCCTTTCAACTTTACCGCTTTGCCGTTAATCAAAAGCTCGGCCTTGCCGCCTACCGTGATGGTGCGGAACCCGATTTTTTGCGGGATAAACTCACCGTCCCATTCCAGCACGGCCATGTACAGCGAGGGTGTTTCCGCCGTCCATAATGCAGGGGATTCAATGGTTTTGGCAAGAGTGCTGTTTTGGACTGTTTCTGAGAAGAGCCTTTCGCCGTCAGGCGCAAAGAAGTGCAAAATGGGTGCTGCCTTGCTTGTGCCAGTGCAGTCCAGCTCTACCGAAAGTGCACCGTTTTGCGCCGCGTCAACGGAAGCTTTGAAGAACATGTCGCGGATATGCGCTTTGGGGCGCGAAAGCAAATACACATCGCGGAAAATGCCGGAAAGGCGGTAGAAATCTTGATCTTCTAAATAACTGCCGTCGCACCATTTCAATACCGATACAGTCAAACGGTTAGCGCCTTCCTGGATATAAGCGGATATATCAAACTCGCTTGGCAAATGCGTGCCTTGGCTGTAGCCGACCTTTTTGCCGTTTACATATAAGTAGAAGCAGGCGTTTACGCCTTCAAACACGATATAGCTTTGCTTGGCGCACCAAGCCGCATCCACAAAAAAGTCGGTAGCGTATACGCCTGCGGGGTTGTCGTCCGGCACATGCGGTGGGTCAACGGGATGGGGATAGTTTACATTTGTGTATTGCGGGATGTCATAGCCGAACATTTGCCAGTTGGACGGCACGGGGATGGTGTCCCAACCCTCCAAGGGCGCATCGGCGCGAAATATTTCGTCCGCTACGTCGAAGGCTCGTTCAAAATAACGGAAGGCCCAGTTGCCGTTTAGTAACCGGTAAAACGGCGACAGCCCTTTCATGAAGCCCTGTGCCTGCGCCATGCTTGCATAGGGAATGTAGTAGCTGCGCTCCTTCTCGCGCGACACATGCAGGATTTCAGGTGTTTTCCATTCGGTCTGCAATTCGTTCACTCCTTAACATTATATTTTCGAGCCAAATCGTCGTGTTGCAGGAAAGATTTGGCCGAACGTAAACGATATAAAGATACGGTGTTGCCTACAGAGGCGGCAAAGTAAAATCCTCCATCCATCCACGAAAAAATTCATCCAAATCCATCTGGCTGACTTCCTCAGCCATTGTTGTAAATCCGGCTCGGTTTACAAGGCGGAATGAGAATCTGTCATAATACATTTTCAAAAATGTGTGCATGGCTTCTGTGCCTATTTTTTGTTCCAACGCATACATCATAAGTTTGGCACGGATATGCTGTATGCTGTGGTATTCCTGCCATGACTTATATACGCTTAAATCTTGCAGCAGCGACGGGTTTTCAATAAATGGCAGCTCTGATTGCAAGGTTGCGTAGTCCAGCGCCATTTGTGCCGCCAATGCATCGGGTGATAGGGAGAGGCTTTGGTACACATATTCCGTCAAGCCTTCGTCCAGCCATGCCTCTTTAACTTGGTTGCTTCCGATAATGTTGTAAAACCATTGGTGTCCGATTTCTTTGGCCAGCCATTCCTGCTTGGCTTCAGAATGGAAATAGGTTGCATCCACAAAGGCGATGCCGGGGTAAGAGATGCCGCCCGCAATCGGAAGGGCGCCAACCTCCACAATATCAAGCGATGTGTAGGGGTAGCTTCCGATATGCGTGCTGTAAGCGTCAAGCCAGCGCACCGCCACATTCAGCAAATCGCCTGTGTTTTCTGTTTCGGTGAAATGGTAGAGGTTTACGTATCCGCCGGATTGGGTTTTTAATGTGTCTACTTTATATTCCCGCCCGATGACAAATGCGAAGTCGCGCACGAGGGTTGCCGTTATATCTGTCGTTTTTATGTCGTTAGACTCCACCGACACCTCTTCACCTGTGCCGACAACTGTGTAGCCCAAGGGCGTGGTGACCTTAACATGATAATTGGCAATATTGGCGTAAAACGGGTCGCCCGCCGGATAGTACGGCCCTTTATGCCATCCGTTTTCATCGTACAAAGCAAGAATCGGGAAGAAGTTGCCCATCCACATGGCAGCATCGTTGGCCCCGGTGCGGTAATTGATTGCGGGAACATAGGCGTCAAATATAAGTGTGATTTCCGCTTCCGCGTTGGGTTGCAATGGTTCGGGGAAGAACACCGTTAATACGGTTTCTTTGGTGTTAAAAACGGCGCCTTTATTGTTAATCATAGCGTTTGTAATGTTGATGTAGCCATAATCCTTTCCTGCGGGGAATATGACGGAGGCTGCGGCATCGAAGTACGGCTGATAGGTCGCCGTGCGTGTAAACGCGTTTAGATACAGGTTGAAATACACTTGATCTAACGCCATACCTGTTCGGTTCTTAAAAATCACCTTTTCCACGCCTGTGACGGTGCGTGTTTCGGGATCGACTTCCGCCACGATGCTGTAGTCATTGTACCCTGTGCTGTCCTGAACGGGCATAGGCGTGGCGGTCGGGTCGGCTGTGGCTTGCGACAAATTTTGGTTGCTCGCGCTGTTGCCCTCCATGACTGTTATGGTGGCGGCGGCTGATGGCGGGTTTTGCGCTTCCGCAAGGGGATCATGGCAGCCGATCGGCAAAAACATCAAACACAGGGCTATGCAAAGGGCGGGCAAGCGTTTACAAAAATCTCTCATAATGTGGTGCCGCCTTTCGTAGTTTTACATGAAATATCCATAACTATATACAGCGTCATTATATCACAGGTTTGAGCACTCTACAAGCCTGCTTCTTTTGAATTTGAAAGGAAAATGTATGGAATATTGACTTTTGGCGGCGCACTGTCTATAGTGTATGATATAAGACAGCCGCCGACGGGCGCAAGAGGGGGAATCCGTGTGATGAAAGGTTTTGAAACCCATACCGAACCGATACAAAACGGCGATGATATTGACGGTGTATGCGAATTGACGTATCTTGAGGCTGCGCCGCCTGTCATGACCTTTTACGATGTAAGCGACACCTTGAAACGGTATGTGTACGGCACAGCCGAAGCCCGGCTACAGAAATCCACGGAAGCAAAGGATGCCTTGATTGCCGCAAAGGACATCCAAGGGTTTTACAAGCACCGGGCAGACATACGCGCCCGTTTTCACACCGCCATGGGCGGAATGCCCGAGGCCGCAGAAGCCTTGGATGCCTGTGTTACCGGCATGATCGAAAAGGACGGGTACCGCGTAGAGAAGGTGATTTTTACGGCACGGCCTAAGGTGTATGTAACAGGGCATTTGTATGTGCCCGAAGCGCTGAAGGAGCCGACGGGCGCGGTGTTGTTTGTCTGCGGCCATGCGGAGAACGCAAAGCTGTATCCCCGATACCAATTTGTGTGCCGCCTGCTTGCCAAAGCAGGGCTTGTTGCGCTTATTATCGATCCGGTGGGGCAGGGTGAACGATTTAGCTATATAGACACCCAAACAGGTCGCCAGCGCGTGGTTTGGGGATGCCCGGAGCATGACCATGCAGGCGGGCAGGCTTTGCCGCTTGGGCTTTCGACGGCGCGGTATTTTCTGCATGACGCCATGCGCGGGGTTGACTTTTTGACCTCCCGCGAAGAGGTGGATCCCGCCCGTATTGGTGTGACGGGCAGCTCAGGCGGAGGCACACAGACCGCGCTTATGATGCTGAAGGACGACCGTATTGCCGCCGCCGCGCCCGGCACATTTATATCGGATATACAAAGCATTATGCGCTCAGGTGTGGTGCAAGACGCAGAGCAAATATGGAACGGTCTGCTTGAACACGGCTTTGACCATGACGATATTTTGCTGGCTGTGGCGCCGAAACCCGTTATGATTCTAAGTGTGTCTTACGACTTTTTCCCCATAGAGGGTACCAATGCCACCTTTGAAAGTGCTGTGCGGTTTTATGAACTGCTCGGAAAACGGGCAAATGTGGAGTTGGTGACGGATCGATCCCCGCACCAATTTACGCCTTTGCTGGCACGCCGCGCGGCGGACTTTTTCTCCAGGCATTTGCTGGGGCGGCCGTTTGACGCAACGGGCATTGCCGAAAACCCGATAACCGAAGCGGAAGGCCTTTGCACAAAAAGCGGGCAAATCGCATACGAGCGCCCCGAGTCATACTTTATATACGATGAACTGGCTGACGAAGCAAACGTCATAAAAGCTTCGCGCGAGGCAAAAACCGAAGCGGTGCGCAAAGCAGAGGCAATAGGCTGGCTTACGGCACGTGTCAACCATAACCGTATACCTTGCGCCGCCAATCCCAGGATTTTCGGTGGTATGCAAGCGGAGGGGCTGCTGGCGGAAAGTTTGGTGTTTTGGACAAACCCCAACTTCTTGTCAAATGCGCTTATTTTTACGGCGGATGGCACAGGGCAAGGCGGAAAGACAACGCTTGCCCTGTGGGAAAACGGCACATCCGATTTGGCGGCGCACGGGGATTGGATACGCGCGCGGTGTTACGCGGGCGAACGTGTGATCGTTGCGGATTTGTCGGGCTTTGGCCCCATGACGCCTGCGCGTATCAATGCAATGCCCATGCACGGCTTTGAGGGAACTTTGTGCGGGTTTGCCTATCACCTGCTGTGGCAAAATGACAGTTTGACCGCGTTGCGTGCCTTTGAAATTCTTAGGTGCATCTCTGTTATACAAACGGAGCTTCACACGGCCCCCCAAGCGCTTTCTGTGTATGGAGCGGGGTATCCGGCGCTGCCTGTGGCTATGGCGGCTTTAGTTGCGGAAGAAGAGTGGGGCGGCTTGCAATTGGAGAACCTCCCGCTGGATATGCAAGCAATGCTTGACAACCGCGTTTACAACCACAATGATGTCATGAACCGGGTGCTTCCGGGGGCGTTTCAGTATTTCGATTATGCCGAGCTGTGCCGCTGGGCGCAAGCACGGCACGAAGGCGGAAAAGCCGAAGAAGGATTTGACAAAGTACGCATGATGTGATAGAGTGTTTGTGCAGGAAGAAACCAATTTAATACAAGCTTTACGAGTCCGACGGCTTCATTAACATTATGCCTCGGATATGAGGGAACCATGTGCGAATCATGGACAGGGCTTCGCTGGGTCGAGGCCGCCGCTGCTGTATGCGCGGAAGGATATGTTTATTGGGCGAAAGCCGGTCATTGGGAAACCGAGAAGGCAAAACGTATCCGCGCGGGGAAGCCTGCAAACGCGTGAGTCAGAAAACCTGCGTAGAGTGACTTGCACCATCCATATACAGGCGGATGGTGGGCAAGTGTTATTTGCATGGAAACACGGCCATGGCAATCAATCGGGATTGCTGTGGCCGTTTTGTGATTGGAGGCGGGCGCACATGGAGAAAGAGGATTGGCGCGGCAAGGCATACGCCTTTTATACAAATAAAGCTTGTGAAGCCTTTCCTTGTCACCAAACAACATCCGAGGCGGATTTTAACTGCTTATTTTGCTTCTGCCCTTTGTATCTGCTGGGCGGCAAATGCGGCGGCGATTTTATCTATTTGCCAAATGGGGTTAAAGATTGCAGCGGGTGCGCCCTTCCGCATCAGCGTGAAAATTATGGCATGATAACGGGGCGCTTCAATGAACTGACGGAAATCATACGGCAAAAGAATCGGGAAAACGGAGGGAATGCGCAATGAAAACACGTTTGGCGGCATTTATGATGGCGGTTTTGTTTATGGCAAGCATACCGACTTTGGCTCATGCCGCACAAAAAAAAGATGTGTTGGCAGACACGGCTGCGGTGGTTCTGGAAGGGTTTAAGGCCTCAAGGTCCGATTCCTTAGGATTAGAGTGGGCGGGCATAGGCCTGGCACGAAGCGGGTATGATGTGCCAGAGGAACTGTATGCCCGGTATCACGCCAATGTGGCGGCATATACAAAAGCTTGCGAGGGTGTGTTTAGCGATCGGATATATTCAGATTATTCCCGCGTGATATTAAGCTTGACAGCAACAGGCGGTGACCCGCGCAATGTGGGGGGGTACGATTTGCTTGTTATGCTGGGCGATTTCGAACGCGTTATGTGGCAGGGCGTAAATGGGGCGGCGTTGGCGCTTTTGGCGCTGGACAGTGCGGATTATATCATACCCGAGAACCCGAATGCCCAAACGCAGGCAGACCGCCATATGTATATAAATGAAATATTGTCACGCCAGCTTAACGACGGCGGCTTCTCGCTGCGGGGCGGCACAAGCGAGGCTGCGAAGAAACAAACCGCCGATCCGGATATTACGGCGATGGTATTGCAGGCGCTTGTTAAATACAAACATTTGCCGCAGGTGCAGACGGCCATTGACAAGGCGCTTACGTGTCTGTCGGTTACGCAGGATGAAAATGGGGGCTTTACAAGTTGGAATCTCACGGCCTCTGAAACGGTTTCGCAAGTAATCACTGCACTTTGCGGGCTGGGCATACCGCTGGATGATGCACGGTTTGTCAAAAACGGAAACAGCTTGCTTGACAACCTAATGACGTACCATATTGAGGGTGAAGGGTTTAAGCACCTTGCCGCTGACACAAAAATGAACCGCATTGCGACTGATCAGGCGTTGTATTGCCTTGTTGCGCTTCAGCGCATGAACGACGGCAAGCCTTGGCTGTACGATATGAGTGATGCCATTGTATTAACGGTGCAAACCCCGACGGATGTCGCCGGTTTGCCGGGCAAACACCCAGATGTGCGCGTGATACCCGTAAAACCTGCCGGTGCAACATTTACCGATATCGCAGGACACCCAAACAGTGCCTCTATAGAGGCACTGGCGGCGCGAGGCATCATCAGCGGCAGAGGCGGAGGGATATTTGCGCCTGATGACACCATGACCCGCGCGGAATTGGCTACCATCGTGGTAAACGGGCTGGGGCTTCCGGCCAAAGCAGAAGCAATATTTGCCGATGTGCCGATGGGTGAGTGGTATACAGGTACAGTGGGCGCGGCGTATGGCTACGGTATTATCAATGGCACATCGGAAACAACGTTTACCCCGATGGGCATACTGACCCGCGCGGAGGCCGCCGCTATGATGACCAATGCCGCCAAACTGTGCGGCATGAATACGGCGATATCGACCGATGAGGCGCGGAATGTGCTGGCGCAATTCGGCGATTATATGACCACTCCTGCATGGGCGCGGTCGCCGCTTGCGTTTGCCTATAGGGAAGGCATACTTTCGGATGCGGCGTTTGATATTTTCCCGCTTGAAAAAATCACGCGTGCGGAAGTTGCGGATATGTTGTTCCGAATGCTTGACGCGGCGCAATTGTTGTAAGAATTGGGAATTGAGGCGGATAATATGTTTTTGACAAAACACAAAGGAAAGTTGATAGCGGCGGTGATTGTGCTTGCGGTGCTGGTTTTTGCTTGGCTGCAAGGCGGGACAAACGCCGGGCATAACGGTATCGCGCCGGTTGGCTCTGTGCAGGTGACTGATGCGGCCACACCAAGCCCTGTGCCTTCGGGTGCAAGCATGACCAACGCACCAACCCCTGCGGCCACAGAAACACCCCTGCCGCAAGAAACCGAAGCCCCGATAGAAGCAACTCCCATACCAACCGAAACGGAAGCGCCGAGCGAGGAGCCGTCGGGGTATCACACCGCTGTGCCTGACCCCACAGAGGCTCCCTTGCAAATAGAGATAGAGGAGCCGGATGAGGACCTGGTGGCCATGCTCTGCACCCTGTCGGTGCGGTGTGATACCGTTTTGGCCAATTGGGAGGCGCTTGATGAGGCCAAACGGGATTTGGTGCCCGCCAATGGCGTTATTTTCTTTTCGAGCGAGGTTGTTTTTTACGAAGGCGAGAATGTGTTCAACATCTTGCAGCGCGAAATGAAGCGCGCAGGCATCCATATGGAATTTGTAAATACCCCCATGTACAACACAGTCTATATCAAGGGTATACAAAACCTATACCAATTTGATTGCGGCGAGTTGTCAGGCTGGCTGTATAGTGTGAATGGCCGCTTCCCCGGTTATGGCGCATCCCAGTATATTTTGCAAGCGGGCGATGTGGTGGAGTGGGCATACTCCTGCGATTTGGGGCGGGACATCAATAACGGCGAGGCGGTGGAAGGGCAGTGAGAAACGCGTTTGCCGCCTACCATCCGATTGTTAATTTTCTGTACTTTGCGCTGGTGCTTACCTTTGCAATGGCACTTATGCACCCTGCTTGCCTTGTGATTTCGTTTGTATGCGCGTTTATATATTCCGTGTATATAAACGGCCGCAAGGCCGTCCGCTTTGGGCTTGTTTTCATGCTTCCCATGCTGATCGTGACTTCGTTAATCAACCCCGCTTTCCAGCACGAAGGAGCCACCATATTGACATATCTGCCAAACGGCAACCCTTTGACGCTGGAATCCATTTGGTACGGGTTGGCGGCATCCGGGATGCTTTTGGGGGTGATCGCGTGGTTTTCATGCTTTAACGCGGTTATGACATCGGATAAGTTTGTGTACCTTTTTGGGCGGGTCATCCCTGCGCTTTCGCTGATACTGTCTATGTCTTTACGGCTGGTACCTCGTTTTAGGGCACAGATTAAGATTATTGCCAATGCGCAGCGGTGTATTGGCCGTGATGTGTCAAACGGAAGCGTGTTGCGTCGCGCCAAGCACGGCATAAGCATTTTGTCCGTTATGGTGACGTGGGCGCTTGAAAATGCCATTGAAACGGCGGACAGCATGAAAAGCCGCGGCTATGGCTTGCCCGGGCGCACGGCGTTTTCTATTTTTCGGTTTGATCGCCGCGACCGCGCGGCGCTTTTATATCTGCTGGCCGTTGGGGGCTATATGATTGCGGGGATGCTGTTGGGCGGGTTTGATTTTCGCTATTATCCGACCCTGAAGGCCGCTGCGCTTACCCTCTATACCATCAGCCTGTTTGTATCACACGCTGTGCTGTGCTTGATGCCGTTAATTTTGAATCTGAGGGAGGATTTGACATGGAAAGCTATACAATCCAAAATCTGACCTTTACATACCCCTCCCGGCAAAGCCCGGCATTGTGCGATGTCAGCGTTTCTATAGAAGCGGGGCGGTTTGTTGTGTTGGCGGGGCCTTCGGGCTGCGGCAAGACGACACTTTTGCGCCGCTTAAAGCCTGTGCTTGCCCCGCACGGTGAGGTGTCGGGGTCGATACTTTTTGAAGGCAAGCCGGTTGAAGCGTTGGGTGTGAGGGCGCAAAGCGCCAAAATCGGTTTCGTTATGCAAAGCCCGGAAAACCAAATTGTTACCGATAAGGTGTGGCACGAGTTGGCTTTTGGCCTGGAAAGCCTGGGGTACGATACGCCGTCCATACGCTTGCGCGTGGCGGAAATGGCCTCTTTTTTCGGCATACAGGATTGGTTTCATATGCCTGTGACGGCGCTGTCGGGCGGGCAAAAGCAATTGCTCAGCCTTGCGTCCATCATGGCCATGCAGCCGTCTGTATTGATATTGGACGAGCCAACAAGCCAGCTTGACCCCATTGCCGCGTCCGAGTTTTTGGCAATTATAGGCAAAATCAACCGCGAGTTGGGCGTAACGGTTATTATGACGGAGCATCGATTGGAAGAAGTGTTTCCGCTGGCCGACCGCGTAATCGTTATGGAGCACGGCCGCGTTCTGGCCGACGGCACGCCCTCGGAAATCGGCATGGCCCTGAAAGGGCTGGATCATGGCATGTTTCACGCCATGCCTGTGCCGATGCGGGTGTATGCGGCAGTGGAGAATGCGTATGTTTGCCCTGTGACGGTGCGTGATGGGCGAGAGTGGCTTTCTCATTTTGAGATTCAAAATCCTGATTGGAAGCGGGATAAGGCGCAAAGCCAGCCCGTAAGCACGCCTTCAATTGCGCTGGACGAGGTTTGGTTTCGATACGCAAAGGATGCCCCTGATGTGGTGAAGGGTCTTAATTTTCAAGCCCATGCAGGCGAAATTGCCGCCATTTTGGGGGGCAACGGCACAGGAAAAACCACCACGCTTTCCTTAATTGCGGGAATTCATAAGCCATATCGCGGAACGGTCCGCATTGAGGGGCGCCCGCTCGCTGAAACCGAAGGCCTCTTTGACGGCGTTTTGGGTGTGCTGCCACAAAACCCACAGGCCATTTTTGTGCGCAAAACGGTGGAGGAGGACTTGCTGGAAGTGTTGTCCGATGCCAAAGGGCTTAGCAAACCCGAAAAGCTGGAACGGATGCATGTGGTGGTAAGATTGTGCCGTTTGGGCGGGCTTCTGCGTTCGCATCCCTATGATTTATCGGGCGGCGAACAGCAGCGCGCCGCGCTGGCAAAGGTGTTGCTTCTGCGCCCGCGCATTTTGCTGTTGGATGAGCCGACAAAGGGGCTTGACGCAGAGTTTAAGATTGTTTTTGCAGGCATACTGCGAGATTTGGCTGAGGCGGGGGTCACCGTGGTAATGATTAGCCATGATATTGAGTTTTGCGCGGAATACGCCGATCGCTGCGCGTTGTTCTTTGACGGAAGCATCGCCAGCAGCGGCACGCCAAGAGGCTTTTTCGCGGGGAATAGCTTCTACACCTCATCGGCCAACCGTATGGCGCGGACGTTTTTGCCAGAGGCAGTGACGGCGGCGGACATTATTTCGGCGCTGGGTGGCAAAACCGATGCCGTCACGCATAAAAACGAACAGGCAAGCGATCTGTATACTGATCAAGCACAGGCTGAATTGCCCGTGCAAAAGGCGGATGCGCCAGAGCCATGGAAGAAGGTATGCCGCGTGCTGTCTGCATTGTGCGGGTTTGCGGCAGTCATACTGATTGCACTCAATTTCGCCGGATTATTGACTCTGATATCGGGCGGGCGGGAAGCGGCAAGCATTTCGCCCGATGCGGCGGAGGTTTGGTATGGTATCGCTGTGGTCGGTGCGCTTGCGCTTGCGGGCATATTGTGGGCGCTTTCGCGCCAAGATGCCGAGGGCTTTGCCTTGCAAACGGCGGTCGGGCGGCGCACGCTTTCCAAACGGACGATGGCCGCTGCCGCCTTGGCGCTTTTGGCCATACCGCTGACCATTTATGTGGGCATATACTTTTTGGATGACAGGCGATACTACTTTATATCGCTGCTTATCATTTTGGAAACCATGCTGCCCTTTGTGTTTATATTCGAGAGCCGCAAACCGCAGGCACGTGAGCTTGTGATTATCGCGGTGCTTTGCGCTATAGGCGTGGTCGGGCGGACAGCGTTTTTTATGCTGCCGCAGTTTAAGCCTGCCATTGCCATTATTATTATCTCCGGGGTGGCCTTCGGTGGGGAGGCGGGATTCCTTGTGGGCGCCATGACGGGTTTTGTATCGAATATGTTTTTCGGCCAAGGGCCGTGGACGCCTTGGCAAATGTTCGCGTTTGGAATCATTGGGTTTCTGGCGGGTGTGCTGTTTCGCAAAGGCATTTTGCGGCGAAGCCGTGCCGCACTTTGTATATACGGCGGGCTGTCAACGTTTATACTGTACGGTCTTATTATGAACACCTCCACTTTATTTACATATCAGACAAGCCCGACGTTGGCCATGCTTTGGCCGGCTATATTGCAAGGATTGCCGTTTGATTTGATTCATGGGCTGGCCACTATTGTGTTTTTGTTTATCATTTCGCGGGCTATGCTTGAAAAACTGGATCGAATTAAGCAAAAATACGGGTTGGTGGAGTTGTGAGCATATCGGCATCATCCCGCCAAAACGTGCGGGTAATATAAAAAAGGAGTGGTGTAAATGAAAGCAACAAACGGAAAATTGAATTTTTTGAAAGGGATCATGGGCTTTGTTCTGACGTTGGCGATGGTGTTTTCTGCCTTTGGCATGTCGGTACTGGCAGATGAGGCGGCGGCAATAACGGCGGCCGAAAGCACACAAGTGTATATCAGGGTGGAGGCGTGTTCGGCGGACAGCAACGCGACTTTGCTTCCCCGCACATCCATATTGGTAGAAAATTTTGATATGCTTGCATATGGTGCGGAAGCAAACCCTGAAGCGGCAACGGCTTTGCAGGCGTTGATCACGGCTGTCGGTGAGGAAATTACGTTTTCCTACAGCGCGTATGGCGTGTACATCACGGAAATTTTAGGTGTGGAAGATGACGGGGCGCATTCCTGGATGTACAGCGTTAATAACGAATCTCTGCTGGTTGGTTCAGACGCATATGAGATTCAGGCGGGCGACGAGATTGTATTCTACTACATCAGTTGGCAAGACGGCAGCTACGCAAGTTTTGACCAAAACGAAGTTGTTGTTGCAGAAGGCAATGTTGCCGAATTTACGCTGACGGGCAACAATTATATGGATGGTGATTTTGCTGTGGCCGATGCCACGATTTTGATAAGCGAGAGAAACGGGGATGCGGCCTGGATTGCAACCGAGTATACAACGGATGAGAACGGCAATGTTACGGTCGAGTTTGCAACGCCCGGGTTCTATATGCTGTCGGCCACCCGCACTAATGAGGAGGGCGTTGTGGATATCTCCAGACCGCTTGCCATCATTACCGTTGTGCGCGGGGACGAGTACAGGATATTGTACATCGAGGACGGCAACCATGTGATTGCGGGCAATTTGGTGGTGCAAGCCGATGTGGATGCGGTGATGGAAAACGATGTTGTGTATATCCCGCTTCGCGCAGTTGCAACTCAATTTGGGATGGACGTTGCATGGGATGCCGAGCAGGCGATGGCAACTGTCACATTCGGTGACCGCGCGGTTGATGTGCGGCTGCATAATGATGAGGATATCCTTCTTACCAATGACAGAATCCTTGTGCCGACTGAGTTTTTTATGGAGCATTTTCTGATTCGCACAGAGTTCGTATTTGGCGTAGCCGAGTAAAACAAGACATTGGAGGCGTTGCCTCTAAGCTACCGCAAACTTTTGAAAAAGTTTGATTAAAGCGTTTATATAAAAACCCAAGCGGCGCGGTTGCGCGGCTTGGGTTTTTTAATGGAAATGGTTTCAATATTTTTTTGGGGGGGTTACGAAGTAAATTCCGGCGCTTTCAGCACGCCTTGCGGCCAAAACCGATATTCGTATGTCCAGCTTGCCCCGGTGGTGCGCCAAGAATCCGGCCCCCACCACTGGTTATACCGGTCATTGCGGTGCAGTTGCCCGAATGTGTTTACGCGGCTGCCGAAATATGTTAAATCGACCTTATGCTTGCCGGGGGCAAGCCCGTTTACTGTGGTCGTGTACGGCGAGAATGCAATCACGCCTGCGTCCTTACCGTCAACTTCCGCGCGCAGCAAGTGCCCGCGATAGTACGATGCGGCGATGGTGAGGCTGTCTGAGGCTGTTTCCACCTCCATGTGATAGGTCAGATTACCGCCGTAGAAGGGCAGGCCTTGCCTGGTGATGTCACCGAAGCCCAGTGCTTTTACGGGCGAGGTCAAAGTGCAGCGCACCCCGTCCACCTGCACGCCGAAATCGCCAAGCAGGAAACACGCCTCCACCTCTGTTTTGCGGCCAAACGGCATCACCACCTCAAGGATGTTCTGGCCTTCTTTAATGGAAGGCAGGGCAACCTTGCCGATGCATTTATCCACATACCAGCCGTCAGGCGCGGCAGCTTTTTGGCCGTTTAATGTGACTGTGGCCACCGCAAAATTCTCAAGCGCAAGTGCTGCCCCTGAAACGGCGACCTCGCTGTAAATGGTGTATCGAAGATGCAGGGTGTGCGGGGTGGATTCGTCTGTTTCCACCCAAGGTTGTGCCACGGCCTCGCCGCGCAACGGCCAGCCGATTTCCGCGCGGAGCACATTGTCAAGCCGCAGGATTTCTTCTGTCGGGCGGTAGGCCGTCCCGTCAAGCGCAAATTCTGCCATGTCAAGCAGAAGGACATTCGGCTCGTGCAAAGCAACAGGCACAGGGTCAAGGAAGCGAAGAGGCAGCAAATCATTTTGTTTTGCCTCAGCCTTGCACCCACAGCAGCAACTCTCAGCCTTGCCCGCCTCCAGACGGAACAGTAAGCTGTCGTGTTCGTAGAAGTCGCTTTGTATGATGGTTTGCCCATTGGCATAGTTTGCCGGGTAGGCCGAAACCTCGCCTGAGAGAGAATCCAACAGCGTCACCTTATACTCCCCTGCGATTTTGATGCGCAAGGTTTCTTTGGCAGGCACATCCGGGTTTACAGGGTTATCCGCATGGGCGATAAACAGATATCTGGCATCGTCATCCTCGCGAAGCTGGTAGAACAAATTCTCTGAAGCCGCGCCGTCCGAGTTGCGGATTTCGATTTCACGCACATCGGAAAGGGCATCCAGAAGCATCAAACGGTCGAAGGCAACGGCCTCGCCCTGTGCCCAAATGGCTTTGGCGCGGTCATTGTTTTGCGCATCCACAAGAATTGGTGCTTCGCCAAGGAATATGATGCGGCCGCCTTTGCCCAAAAATGCTTCCAAGCGGTCAAGTGTGGTGGCGCGGATGGTTTCCACCGGCGGCACGACAACCACGTCGTACTTCATCTGTCCCACAGGAAGCCCGCAGCCGCTGATATCGGAAACGGCGCATTGCTCGGGGAAGAGGGACTCGCTGATAAAGTCAAAGTCGATCAGCCCGCGCAGAAGCCATTCCGTAAGGTTCTTGAAGTTTCTGTCCATCTGCTCTCGGATGGCGGCGGTGGTTTCTCTGGCGCCCCAGTGCAGCCAGTAGCTCTCAATCGGATGCACCACGCCAACGCGCGAGATGGCCTTACCGCGTGTCATAGCCGTATTTACGCGGGCAAAATGATCCTCGATATAAGGATATTGCTCATACCACGGGGATTGATAGTTGAAGGTGGAGGGATAGTCGCGCTTGGCTTCGCCGTTCATGGATACCCATGACAAATGCGGCACGCGCACGGTTACGCCAAGGGCGGCCTGCCAGTCGCCTTGCAGTTTGTGGCCTCTGAAATCGAAATCCCAGTTTGTTACGCCGTACAGCTCAGAAAGTACGCCTTCGCGGCCAAACTGGCGCGATGCGGACTGCGCCTGCTTGGCGGTGGTGTATTCATGCCAATCGCAAAGCATGTCGATGCCGGGGAGCTGGAAAGCGCGGTAAGAGCGCATGGCATCGCCTAACGCCGCTGTCTGGCTGGTCAGAGTTGGCTCTTCCATCATGTGGCCTGTAAGCGCGATGCCGTGTTCGGCGCACCACGTGCCGCACTGGTCAGCAAAGGCAGAGGCAAAACGTTCTGCGATATGGTCATGGTAGCGGTATCTGGCCAAGGAGGCTGTGCCGTTCGGCAAATCCCAAAGAAGCTCAGGCAGGGTTTCCCAAATGTCGGCGCTGTAAGCTTTGCTGTATGTATCCGGTAAATCCAATGTCCAGGGAAGGGCGATGTCCCTGTCTTCATTTGCAAAGGCAAGGGTTTCCTTATGGGTAAACTGCGGCTCATCCGTGAATATGGCGGGAACCACGCCGCCGAAGTCCTTGGAAATGGTTTCGTTGTAACGCTCATAGGTCACCTTAATAAACTCCTGTATAGCGGCCGGGTCAAGGGTGTTTACGTAGGTTTGGTTGTTAAACCACGGATTGGGCAATGCCGTTTCCTCGTAGGCGTAGAGTTTGAAGCCCTTTGCCTCCGCATTCTCATCGATGCGTGTATAGCTTGCCAAGGAGCCGTCGTCGTTCAAACACACATCAAAGCACGCCCGCAAATCGCCGTTTTCCGCGCGCTTGCCNGNTCGAGAAGAGC
>JGI994J12354_10001045_pt1 | contig 28140 bp, 29 predicted proteins | sample IntmicLarv3ML3BL_FD_12354 | JGI IMG/M metagenome (IMG submission 12354) | reverse complement strand
CGAATCGGGTCTGGCAAAATAAACATATTCAAAAATGCACAGTCCTGCACCATTCTGCTTTTTCTTAAGGACAACCTCCTCATAGGTAATCTTTCCGTCTTCTATTACAATAATTTCGCCCGGACGCACATCCCTTACAAATTCAAATCCGCAGCTGTCTAAAGCGCAGCTTTCGGATGCTGCCGCAATGCCGTCTTTGTTTTTCCCAAGGCATAGCGGACGGTATCCATTTGGGTCACGCACGGCAAGAAGCTTGTTTTCGCCGCTTAATATAACAAGTGAAAAAGCGCCCTGCAATAAATCTGATGCCTCGCTGACTCCCTTAAGAGTGTTTCCCGCCTTTGTTATACAGTATGCGATTAACGAGGACACAACCTCACTGTCGCTTGTGGCATTAAAATTAAGCCCGTAGCCGCTCAGCTTTTCTTTGATTTCACACGCATTTGTAACATTTCCGTTGTGAGCCGTTGCGATTCGTCCCGTCAGATACTCTGTGATAAACGGTCCGACATTTTCTTTTGTGTTTTTGCCGGTGGTAGAATATCTGTTATGACCTACCGCCGTTTTTCCCTTTGGCAGACGGTCAAAAACCTCGCCCGAAAAAACCTCGCTTACAAGTCCGACATTTTTATGAAACAGGATTTGATTGCCTCTGACAACCGCTATACCGCTGCCCTCCTGTCCCCTGTGCTGAAGCGCAAGCAGTCCGTTATATGTAATTCCCGCGGCATCATCGGAATTGACGCTCACTCCGAAAACAGCGCATTCCTCATGTAATTTCCCGTCAGTTTTCATATGTTTTTATTATTCCTTCCGCAACGGCTTTTTTTGTAATCCGCATGTCCATTGCCTGTTTTTCGATATAACGGTGAGCGCCCTGCTCGTCCATGTTCATATGAGAAATTAAAATGCATTTTGCGCGATCGACAATTCGGATATTTTCAATTTTTTGCGAAAGCCTGCTGTTTTCGTTTTGAAGAGTTTTCATGCGATGCTGTGCTGATTTTACAAGCTTAAGCGCAGACCAGAAAACATTTTTGTTGACAGGCTTTGCGATTGTCATAACTCCGAAATCCTCGGTTGCCGTTGAAATCTCGTCATAAAATTCACTTTTTACAAGAAGAAGCACCTGGGATACGCCCTTGGAAGCAATATGCTTTGAAAGATTTTCGCCTGATTCGTCACAAAGCGGAGCATTTATTATAACAAGGTCAAAATCCTGCTCCAAAAGCATACGGCGAGCCTCTGCACACGAGCTTAACACAACTATATTCGGACAAAAAACAGCGTTGAGCATTTCGGTCAGAAAATCGATGCTCTTTTGTGTGTATGATACAATCAGAACGCTGTCCATTACACTCGCCGCCTTTCGTTAATTTATATCAGCCTCAGAGTATGTCAAAATACATATCCTTAAAAAAGGTATCTCTGTCCTCCGATACCGAAAATGCCGCCGCTTCATTTTTTTTGATGGCAAGGTATTTTGCAAGCATTCCTTTTCCGATTACTTTCTCTACAAACGGGCTGTTTTCGGCAAGACTTATTGCCCTGCCAAGACTTTCAGGAAGCTTTTGGGGAATATTCTCTGTATTTTCATCAAGCGTATATAAATTCGTGTCAATGGGGGCCGGAAGCGGAAGTCCGTTTTTTATGCCCTCAAGACCGGCCGCAAGAATAAGCGCAAACGCAAGATACGGATTAAGCGACGGGTCGGGCGAACGAAGCTCCATTCGGATTTTCTCATCAAGAGCTGCCGGTATTCTTATAAGCTGTGACCGGTTCTGATGTGACCATGATATATATTTTGGTGCCTCAAATTTACCTAATCGTTCATAGGAATTGGCATTTGGTGTCAAAAACAGTGATATTTCTGACGTTTTCTCAAGTATTCCGGCAATAAAGCTTTCAGCTGTTTTCGAATGCTCGGTAATGCCGTTTTTGAAAATATTGATTCCGTTCATCGAAAGCGAAAGGCTGACATGAAGTCCGCTTCCGGCGGAATTAGGGATAGGCTTGGGCATAAACGAAGCAAAAAGACCGTTTCGGGCGGCTATTGCCTTTACAACCGATTTAAAGGTAATCAGGTTGTCGGCGCATGTAAGCGCGTCACTTAACTTAAACTCAATTTCGTTTTGTCCCGGACCGCATGAATGGTGTGAGGATTCCGGCTTTATTCCCATTTCCTGAAGGCAGAGACAAACCTCACGCCGAATATTTTCGCCCTTGTCAAGAGGGGAAATATCAAGATATCCGCCTCTGTCCAATGTTTGAGTTGTCGGGTCGCCGTTTTCATCGGTTTTAAAAAGATAAAATTCACATTCGGCTCCGATTTTGCAAACATATCCAAGCTCTTCATACTGCCTGACGACATTTTTAAGAATATATCTGCTGTCGGATTCAAACGGTGAGCCGTCCGGATTTTTTATATCGCAATAAAACCGTATGACCCGTCCCGGACCCGGACGCCACGGCAAAACGGTAAGGGTAACAGGGTCGGGGAACAAGAGCAAATCGGACTGCGCCGCATCGTTAAACCCCTTTATTGCGGACGCGTCAAAGGGAACCCCCGTTTCAAATGCCTTTAAAAGATCATCGGGCATTATTGAAATGTTCTTTTGAAATCCCTGAGGGTCGCAAAATCCGAGCCGTATAAATTTTGTATCGCTTTCCTTTACGAATTCCAGAACCTCATTTATTGTATCGGTCATGTAATTTGCCTCCTATCTCAGTAAAAGATAATCATCACGTCCGGCTCCCACCGACACATATTTTATCGGACATTTAACGGCATTTTCAATATATCTGACATATTCAAGCGCCGCCTTTGGCAGATCAGCCGGATTTCTGCATTTTGATATGTCACACCCGAAACCGTCAATATATTCGTATATCGGCTTTGCCTTTGTAAGCCTGTCGCCCGATGGGAAGTCAAGCGTTTTCACGCCGTCAACTTCATAAGCAACACAAACGGGAATCTTTTCGTAGCATGAAAGCACGTCAAGTTTTGTCAGCGCAAGCTGATCTGCGCCTTGTACTCTTACTCCGTAAATGCTTGCGGGAATATCAAATCCTCCGACCCTTCGCGGGCGGCCTGTCGCCGCGCCGTATTCAAAACCCGCGTCACGCAGCTTGTCTGCTTCGGCTCCGAAAAGTTCAGCGGTAAAGGGTCCTTCACCCACGCAGCTTGAATACGCCTTCATAATTCCGATTACACGGTCAAGCTTTTCACCCGGAATTCCTGCTCCCGCCGCAGCATAAGCTGCAATGGTGTGTGATGAGGTCGTAAAGGGATATATCCCGTATTCGATATCGCGCAATGCGCCCAGCTGACCTTCAAAAAGAATATTTTTATCTTGTTCGGACGCGCAGTGAAGATATTTTGACGTATCTGTAATGTATGGGACAAGTCTTGTACCGAATTCCCTGAGCCAGCTCAAAATATCGGGAAGCCCGGCTTTGTATGAGCCATATCCTGCAAGAGCAAGATTTTTCCAGTCCAAAATATCGGGAAGCTTTTTTTCAAGGGATTCAAAATCAAGCAAATCCCCCATTCTAAAGCCTTTTTTCATATATTTATCGCCGTAGACAGGAGCAATTCCGCGTCTGGTTGAGCCGTATTTTTTGTCCTTTAAGCGATCTTCCTCCAAAATGTCCTGCATTTTGTGGTACGGCATACAAATAAATGCTTTGTCGCTTATTTTAAGGGTTTCGGGAGTAACCGAAATTCCTTTTTGTGCAAGCATATTTATTTCGCCGCATAAATGCTCTAAATCAATTACCATGCCGTTTCCCATTACATTTACGGTATTGTCACGTAAAATTCCCGACGGCAAAAGATTGAGGATAAATTTACCTTTATCATTTATAACCGTATGTCCGGCATTGTTTCCTCCCTGATATCGGCAAATTATGTCATACTCGCCCGACAGTAAATCCACCATACGACCTTTACCTTCGTCGCCCCAATTAATACCTGTAACCGCAGCAAGCACGGTAATCACTCCTTATTTTAAATCTCCAATTAAACCTTGATATTGATATCCATGCCAAGTAAATCTTTATTTGTCTCAAGCACTGCCAAAGCCTCGGCTAAAAACTCCCCGGTTTGTTCCCTTGCTCTGCCTGTAAACTGTTCTGCGTCAAGCAATTTATCCATTTCGTCCGCTGTTATATTGAAAGAAGCATCTGCCATAATACGTTCTATCAAATCGTTATCCTTGCCGTCACGCTTTATGTTTTTCGCGGCCTCAACTGAATGAATTCGTATTCTTTCATGCAATAGCTGTCTGTCTCCGCCCTTTTTAACACAGTACATCAAAATATTTTCGGTAGCCATAAACGGCAATTCCTCATCAAGATGTTTTTTTATGATTTTGGGATAGACGGTAACTCCGCCGATAATATTGATATAAAGAGAAAGTATTGCATCCACCGCAAGAAAAGCCTCGGGAACAGATATACGCCTGTTTGCCGAATCGTCAAGTGTGCGTTCAAACCATTGCGCGCTTGATGTAAGTGCAGGATTTAGTGCGTTTACCGTGACATACCGCGCAAGTGAGGCTATGCGCTCACTTCTCATCGGATTTCTTTTGTACGCCATTGCTGACGAACCTATCTGTCCGGTCTCGAACGGTTCATCGAATTCCTTAAGATGTGACATAAGGCGAATATCGTTTGAAAACTTATATGCGCTTTGAGCAATTCCCGACAGTACCGAAAGCGAGTAGTAATCGACCTTTCTTGAATAGGTCTGTCCGCCAACGGGATATATACTGTCAAAGCCTGTTTTTTCGGCGATTTTTTGCTCAAGCTCTTTTACCTTGCTATGATCTCCGTCAAACAGGGCAAGAAAGCTTGCTCCGGTTCCTGTTGTTCCTTTGCATCCTGCCAGCTTAAGATTCGAAAGCACAAAATCCAGGTGCTCTAGATCCATCATAAGCTCGTGCATCCAAAGGGTTGCGCGTTTGCCTACAGTTGTCGGCTGAGCCGCCTGAAAATGTGTATATGCAAGACATGGAAGAGCCTTGTGTGTGTTCGCAAACTCAGAAAGCCTGGCAATAGCGTTTATAAGAAGCTTTTTTATCAGAAGAAGCGCCGCACGCTGCTGGATTATATCGGTGTTGTCGCCGACGTAGCACGAGGTTGCGCCCAAATGTATTATCGGCATTGCCGTGGGGCATTGCTCTCCGTAGGCATGTATGTGCGCCATAACGTCATGCCTGACCTCAAGCTCCTTTTTTGCCGCCGTTTCATAATTGATATCGCTGATATGAGCCTTCATTTCAGCAAGCTGACGGTCGGTTATATCAAGACCAAGCTCCTTCTGGCTTTCAGCAAGCGCTATCCATAGCTTGCGCCATGTCGAGAACTTGTTGTCATCTGAAAAAATATACTGCATTTCCTTGCCTGAATACCGTTTACATAAAGGGTTTTCATATCTTTCTGACATTTTTTATCCTCCCCAAAACATCTCTGTATCCACCAATCACATCACCCAAATCTCTGCGATAACGGTCTTTATCAAGCTTTTCGTTTGTTTCAACATCCCAAAAACGACACGAATCAGGCGATATTTCATCGCAAAGAAGAATTTCACCGCTGCATCTTCCGAATTCCAGCTTGAAATCAATAAGTCTGATGCCTGTTTTTTCGAAAAGCGAGCATAAAAGCTCATTTATTTTTAAGGATGTCTGTGTCATTTCAGCAAGCTCCTGATTTGTTGCAATACCCAATGCGGTAATATGGCTTTCGTTTATCAGCGGGTCGCCCAGCTCATCGCTTTTATAGCTGAATTCAACAACGGTATTTTGAAGCGCGGTGCCTTCAGGAACACCGTATTTTTTTGAAAAGCTTCCTGCCGCAACATTTCTTACAATGACCTCAACCATTACAATCTCTGCTTTTTTTGCAAGCACCGACGTATCATCTATTATCTTTATTAAATGTGTTTTTATGCCGTTTTCTGCAAGATATGTATAGATAATATTGGAAATTTCTGCATTAAGCTTTCCTTTTCCAGGCAGCTCGTCCTTTTTCTCCCCGTTAAAAGCGGTTGCCGTATCCTTGTACCTTATAAGAATGCTGTTTTCATCGTCTCCGGGATATATAACCTTTGATTTGCCTTCGTACAGAACCTCTTGCATAAATTAACAGTCCTTTCATTAATGACATAAAAATAGCGCCCACCAAACAAAAACGCTGACAAGCTGCAAAACGAGTGCGTTTGCAGTTAAAAGCTCTGTTTGATGAACGTCTTTGTTCAACACGGTACAGTATACTCCGATTTGTAGCATAATGTCAAGTAATTAGAAATATCTTTTGAAAAAATATTGACAAATAAAAAATGTTGTGCTACTATGTCTGCGGTGAACAAAGGTGTTTGCCGCACGAAGGGTTTTTCAAGGCCTGTTTTTGCGGTAGACATTTTTTTGTTTCCTAAAAGGGAAGGGAGCGATTTTTAATGTCGTACACATCAAGGGTATTAGAAGAAACAATTAAAAAAAATCCAAACGAGCCGGAGTTTCAACAGGCTCTGACCGAAATTCTGCCGACACTTCAGCCTGTTCTGGACGAACATCCTGAATTTGAAGCCGCAGGTATTTTAGAGCGCCTGGTTGAGCCGGAGCGTCAAATAATTTTCAGAGTTCCGTGGGTAGATGATTCGGGCAAGGTACAGGTAAACCGCGCTTACAGAGTACAGTTTAACGGTGCTATCGGACCGTACAAGGGCGGACTTCGTTTCCATCCGTCTGTATGCCTGAGCATAGTAAAATTCCTCGGATTTGAACAAATATTCAAAAATTCACTTACCGGTCTGCCCATCGGCGGCGGTAAGGGCGGCTCGGACTTTGATCCCAAAGGAAAATCCGACCGTGAGGTTATGGCGTTCTGCCAGAGCTTTGTAAGCGAGCTTTACCGTCATATCGGCGCAGACACAGACGTTCCTGCCGGAGATATAGGCGTGGGCGGAAGAGAAATCGGATATATTTTCGGACAATATAAGCGTTTGACAGGTCTAAGCGAGGGCGCTTTCACAGGTAAGGGCTTAAGCTACGGCGGCTCTCTCACCCGTACAGAAGCAACCGGTTACGGTCTTGTTTATCTTGTTGCAAAGATGCTTGAATCGGTCGGCACATCACTTAAAGGCAAGACAGTATGCATATCGGGTGCAGGAAATGTTGCAATATATGCGGCTGAAAAGGTAACTCAATTGGGCGGCAAGGTTGTAACCTTAAGCGATTCCGGCGGTTACATCCATGACAAAAACGGTATTGATTTAGCGATTGTCAAGGACATTAAAGAAAAACAACGCGGACGCATCAGCGAATATCTTAAGTACCGTAAGGATGCAGAGTATTTTGAAAAGGGTCTTGTATGGTCAGTTCCGTGTGACGTTGCACTTCCGTGCGCAACACAAAACGAACTGCTTGCAGACGGAGCGGAAGCGCTTATCAAAAACGGCTGTATGGCAGTTGCCGAGGGCGCAAATATGCCCACTTCCATTGAAGCTACAAAGCTGCTTCAGAAAAACGGCGTTTTGTTTGTTCCGGGAAAAGCGTCAAATGCCGGCGGCGTAGCTGTATCGGCTTTGGAAATGTCTCAGAACAGCGCACGTCTTTCATGGACATTTGAAGAAGTAGACAGCAAGCTTCAGCAAATCATGAGCGATATTTTCACAAACATCACAAATGCCGCTGAGCAATACGGCATGAAAGGCGATTTCGTCGCAGGCGCAAATATCGCAGGCTTCCTGAAGGTTGCAACTGCAATGTGTCTTCAGGGTGTAGTTTAAGATATCATCGAGATTTGATACATCCCCTGTTTTTTAGTTTTTTACTGTTAATTTTTCAACGCAGCCTCTTTTACTGCCGCGGCTACTGCCGCGGCTACTTTTTTGTCAAGAGCCTGCGGTATTATGAAGTCACGTGAAAGCTTATCCTCGGGGATAAAAGCTGCAATCGCCTTTACTGCGGCAATTTTCATATCTTCGGTTATTTCATGTGCGTTTGCATCAAATGCGCCCCTGAATATTCCCGGAAAGACAAGAACATTATTTATTTGATTGGGAAAATCGCTTCTGCCTGTTCCGACAACTGCCGCACCTGCCGCATATGCAGCGTCGGGCATAATTTCAGGCGTGGGATTTGCCATCGGGAACAAAACTGAATCGGAAGCCATGCTTTTAACCATATCTTCGGTCACAAGATTAGGTGCGGAAAGTCCGATAAAGACATCTGCGCCCTTAAGTGCATCGGCAAGCGTACCCGACATCATGCTTTTGTTTGTAACCGTTGCAATTTCATCCTTTGCGGCATTCATTTTTTCTCTGCCCGAATATAAAATTCCCGCAGCATCGCATAAAACAACATTCCCGGCCCCCATCGACAGCAAAAGCTTTGCCACCGCAATACCTGCCGCACCTGCGCCGTTCATAACAATTTTGACCTCGTCAAGCTTTTTTTTGACAAGCTTAAGCGCGTTTATAAGAGCGGCGGCGGCAACAACGGCCGTCCCGTGCTGGTCATCATGAAAAATCGGTATATCACAGCATTCTTTAAGACGCTGCTCGATTTCAAAGCATCTGGGTGCCGATATGTCCTCAAGATTTATTCCGCCGAAGCTTCCGCTTATAAGACGAACCGTTTCGACAATCGCGTCAGGATCTTTTGAATTAACACAAATCGGGATTGCATCAACATCACCGAAAGCTTTAAAAAGTGCGCACTTGCCTTCCATAACAGGCATTGCGGCAAGCGGTCCGATATCTCCAAGCCCCAAAACAGCCGTTCCGTCGGTTACGACCGCAACGGTATTCCAGCGTCCTGTCAGCGTAAAGCTTTTACTTGGATCCTTTTGAATTTCAAGGCATGGCTGAGCTACTCCGGGGGTATATGCAAGCGACAAATCATCGCGTGTTTCAAGCGGCACCTTACACTTTATTTCGATTTTTCCTTTCCATTCCTCGTGCTTTTTGAGCGATTCCTTTGCATAATCCATCATTTATCTAACCTTTCACATATAGAAATAGTATATCCGTTTACCGTTCCGTTTATTGAAAAATCATACTGTGAGTTTGATGATTTAACGCTGTCGAATGAGTGAGAAATGTCAAACTCTACCGATTTCAGTCCTCCCGAAAATCCTGTTCCCAAAGCCTTCAGATAGCTTTCTTTAAGCGTCCACAGGGCAAAAAATCTTTTGGTATATTCAGCTTCATTTTGAGCGCCGTCAAGATAAACTGCTTCCTTTTCGGTGCAAAATTTTTCCGATACATATTTTTTTACAGGCTTCAGCTTTTCAATATCTGCTCCGATAAGCCTATCAGACAGAGCGCAAAGAGCATAATTTCCGCTGTGGCTTATACTGAAATATACACCTTGTATAATTAACCCGTTTTTATACGCAAACGGCTTGCCTTTTTCGTTCTTCATTATATCAATATCGTAAACAGGAATATTAAGCATTTCGGAAATTCCTTTTTTGGCAAGCATCTCACCGCAAAGAGAAGCCTTTGCATAATTTTTGTTTTTTGCGTCACTCAACGAATCCCTTCGCGCGGAGGTGCAAAGGGATAAAAAGAAATCAAGCTCATTTTGGTCTGCGTCGGGAAGATACTGAGTAAGTAAAATCATGAGCTTTTAAATTGACTTATATACCATTCGTATGTTTCTTTAAGCCCGACGGCAAGAGTGGTTTTCGCTGAATATCCTGTAAGCGCCAAAAGCTTCGAAGTATCGGGACAGCGGCGCTTTACGCATCCTTTGGGGGCTGGCTTTATATCAAAATCCGGAGCAATTCCCGAAAGACAAAAAAGCATTTCGGCAAGCTCTTTTATTTTAATTTCCTCTGAGCTGTTACCTATATGAATGGTTTTTTGGTCACATGAATCGGACAGCATGACACTTTCGGTCGCTTTTACCGCGTCTGTCACATAACAAAAGGCACGGGTTTCCTCGCCGCCGTAAATCGAAAAGGGATTTTCCCTGTCAAATATACGCTTGCAAAATTCGGGAATAACGTGCTCGTATCCCATTCTTGGTCCGTAAATATTGTGATACCTTACTATACTGAAGGGAACATCATTTGTCCGGCAGTAATTTATCGTAAGCAGCTCGCCTGTTATTTTACTTCCGCCATATGAAAAGCGTGCATTATAAACATCATCAATCGTAAGCGGAATATCCTCGTCTGTCGGAAGAAAGTCGTACTTTTCGCCAAAGCGGTTTATTGTTCCGGCATACGCTTCGCTTGAGGATGTAAATAAAAGCTTTCCGCAGTTTTTTTTGTTGATCCACGCAAGAAGATTCATAAGCGACAAAATATTTACACGTAAAACCTCGTATGCTTTTTCATAAAAATATCTGGTTCCGTTAATTGCCGCAAGGTGATAAATATTGTCATAATACGGCTCAAGCATGTCAAAAAACCCGACTTTCGTCATATCCGCCTGTATAAATTTCACATTCGGGCGCTCAACCAAAGCTTTAAGCATACCATCCATTTGTCCCCGTGACAAATTATCTATAACGGTTACCTCGGTATCCTTTTGCATGGAAAGATAATCGGCAAGATGAAATCCGATAAAGCCGCCGCCGCCTGTTACCAATGCTTTTTTTGTCATGATTTAAAGTACCTCGCTTAACTTAAAAAACATTTTTCCGCATCCGCTTATATTCCATAAATCCACAATATAACAGTCGTTTTTGCATTTGCTGAGAATTTCTTTAAAATTGTCCTCGAACACGGTATGGTTTGTCGCAAAATATATTATATCCGCGTCAGACACAGCCGTTTCAATCGGAAGATTTGCATAGCCTTCTTCGATGCTTTCGGTTACCAGCGGGTCAGACAGCTTAAGTGACAGAGGCATTTCACGCCCGATATAGCGAAGCAGCTTGGGTACAAGACTGTCGCGTGTATCGTCGGTGTCCTTTTTAAAGGAGTATCCCAAAACCGCAACACGCTTGTTGTATATTTCGGTTCGCGCGACAAGATTATCCACCAAAAACTTGGGCATAAACTCGTTTATCTTCCATGCGCTGATAAGAAGGTCTGTGTACGGCACCGATTCGTTGACCATGCCGAAATCCTTGCGCAGGCATGTTCCGGCGGTAAATCCGGGCAGGGGGATAACTCCGCGTGGATATTTGTAGTTTGTCATTTCGATTATATCATAAATATTCGCCTTGTAGCTGTCGGCGATTATAGCAAATTGATTGGCAACGGAAAAGTGAATATAGCGTGAAATATTGTTAAAAAGCTTTACAAGCTCTGCCGATACAAAATCGGTACGCAAAATATCCCTGGTCAGGCGTGAAAAAATTTCAGAGGCTCGCTCAAAACTTTTGTCATCACCGCATCCGATAATCTGAGGAAGCTCACAAAGCTCCTTAATAGCCTTTCCTTCAGCAATACGCTCCGGACAAAAGCTTAAAAAAATCGTTTCGCCTGTTTTAAACGGTGTTTTTTGTTCGATAAACCGCCTCACATATTCGGTAGTTTTTGGCGCAACCGTACTCCGCAAAATAATATTATGAGTTTCGCGCAGACCGTCTTTTATTCCGTGAAAAACATCCCTTATCTGGCTTAAATCGGTTTCTATGTGCGACATAAGCGGTGTTCCGACCGTAATAATAATGTTTTTTGCGTCCTTAACAGACGAAAGTGTATCGGTGACGGTCAAATCCGTTTTTTTAAGGATTACGTCATATCCCGGCTCGTTAAAGGGCATAACCCTGTTTCGAACGCTTTCAAGAAGCTTTTCATCTCTGTCAATTCCCAACACCTTAAAGCCTGCGTTTGAAAGCGACAGTGCAAGAGGAAGCCCGACCCTTCCGATTCCGACAACGGCAATATCATATAAAAACATTTTTCACATTCCTTTTTTAAAGCTGATGTCATCCTGATTATTGAGCTTCATTCCAAGATATCGCCCTTTTTAAGCATTTCACCGGACTCATATCCGGTAATAAGCAATGACCCGTCAAGCGTTCGTATCAGAGGCTTGCCGTCAAAAACATCAATAACCTCACCGCATGAAAAATCCGAAAAATCAAAAATCATGTCAAACGGAATTGCCTTCCATATTGTGATTTTTTGACCGTTTGCAAAAGCAAACGCGCCGGGAAAAGGTTTTGTTACTGCTCGTATAAGATTATAAATTTCATCGGTTCTCGCCTTAAAATCCAGCTTTCCGTCATCGGGAGTTCTTTTTTCATAAAAGGACTGAAAGTCCTTGCTTTGTGTTTTTATTTCAAGCGCTTTCCCGTTTTCATAATCTTCAAGCAGTCTTTTTACCTGACGTTTACCGCTTAAAATATTCTTGTACTGAAGTGTTCGTATATCATCAAACGGTGTAATTTCGAACATTTCATTTGAATAAATATTGGGGCTGTCTGCGTTTTTATCCAGCTTAAAAAGGTTCATTACAAAGCGCCTGTCGCCCTTTAAAAGCGACCGGTTAAGGGTAGAGCGCCCCTGCCCGAACGGTAAATATCCGCAGCTGCCGTGAAGTCCGAAAATGCCATGCGAAAACCGGTTTAAGACTGTTTCGGGAATAAGCCTCTGCCAGCCCATCGAAATACCGATACCAAAGCTGTTTTTTTCAAAAAATCCGGAACAGACAGGACTGCCAAGAGAATATGCGTCCGCCAAAAAAATATCTGAGCCGATATCCTTTGCAAGCTTTTCAAGGCTTCCCTGTCCGCAAATTTGCGTTTTGTCCGAAACGGCACTGCCGACAGATACAATCAAATCGACTCCGCAGGTATTTTCGTGAATGTATTTTATAAACTCCTCAGTGGTGTCCTTTACACCAAAAACCGTAACCTTGTAATGTATTTCCTTCGCCTCCTAGTACTCTATTAAGCCTAAGGCGAGGGGAGTAGAACCCCATGCGCCTATTTATTGAAAATATTCCGCCCGCCTGTATTGTTCTCAATCGCAATCCGAAAGGATTACTCAATCGTCCGCTTTGACGGACGAAAAAATCTCTGCAAAATATATACAAGTTTTAGACTTAACAAAGTACTAGATCTGCTTTAAATCCTTGTATATTTGGGGCAGACTTACAACATTTATCTTTTCCGAAAGAATAAAACCGGTCATTTCTTCGATGTATGTTCTTATCCCTCTTTTATTATTGCGTATTTTTTGCACAGCATCTTTATCAAGACAGTTATATTCTTCACGTGTCAATCTGTCCTTTATTTCTCTTGTATAGGTAAAATAAGGAGTGTTAACCGCAAAGTGAATAGGATGCAAATCAAGCACCTTGAGTCCCGGCGCGTCAAAATATTTTCGTCCCGATGATTCAAAGCGCATATCGGGATTGTGAAAAATATATCCTCCGTCCTCAAAAAAAACCGGAATACGCAAAATGCCCGAGCGGTGAATATAGGGCGGAACATTACACATAAGCGACGAGCTGTTTGATTCATATAAAAAGCCCTTAGGTACGAGCTTATCATAAATATCATTTGTATCAAACCATCTGTGACACCGAAAGGATATCGCGTCGGGAACAATTTCGGTGCAGTATTTGATTACCTCGTCATAGCTTTTCCCCTGTGAGCTGTTTTCGCAAAAATTAGGGTGAATACCAAGTGTTATAAGGGGATTCTTTTTGTAGCGGTCAATCATTTTGCTTTTATGAGTACAGAAAACGGTCAGCGGAATATTCCGCTCTAAAAAAAAGTCAAGAAGCTCCTTTATGCAGTCCTCGGATGCCCAGTCAACATCGGTTGTGACCGAAACAAAATTATCCGACGCGTATTTTTTTTGAAGCTCATTTATATTGGTCATCGGTAAAATAGCGGTCGCCCCCTATCTCTATCTGCTTACTCTGCCCGAACCGTCGCCGCCGGCAAGCGCTTCAACCTCTGCGACAGTAAGAAGATTATAATCAGCCTCGATCGAGTGCTTAAGACAGGATGCAGCCGTTGCAAATTCAATTGCCGACTGTGCATCCTTGCCGCTTAAAAGCGCGTAGATAATTCCGCCGCCAAAGCTGTCTCCGCCGCCGACACGGTCAACAATATGAACATTGTAGGATTTGCTGAAATAAAACTCATTATCACTGTAAAGCATTGCCGCCCATACATTGTCAGACGCTGATATGCTTCCTCTTAAGGTGATGGCAACCTTTGAAAAACCGAATTTTTCGACAAGCTTTTTCGCAACCGACTTATATCCCTCGTGCGAAAGCTTTCCGCCGGTTACATCGGTATCGTCAGCCTTTATGCCGAATACCTTTTCGGCATCCTCTTCGTTTGCAATGCATAAATCAACATATTCCATAAGACCGGACATGGTTTTTCCGGCCTGCTCGCTTGTCCATAAATTTTTTCTGAAATTAAGGTCACAGCTTACAAAAACGCCATTTTCACGGCACTTTTTAAGAGCCTCAAGCGTTATATCCGCTACATTTTGCCCAAGCGCGGGAGTTATTCCCGTAAAATGAAACCAGTCCGCGCCATCGAGAATTTTATCCCAATCAAAGTCCTTGCTTTCAGCCTCAGCAACCGCTGAGCCTGCACGGTCATAAATAACCTTTGACGCACGCTGAGAAGCTCCTCTTTCAAGATAATAAACGCCGATTCTTTTGCCTCCGCGCGTAATTAAAGATGTATCTACGCCGAATTTTCTTAATGAATTAACAGCAGCCTGTCCGATTTCATGCCCGGGCAGCTTTGAAACAAAAGCGGCATCCATACCGTAATTTGACAAAGAAACCGATACATTAGCCTCTCCTCCGCCAAAGGTTGACACCAGCTTTTCAGCCTGAACGAATCTAAAGTACCCTTCGGGTGCGAGACGAAGCATAAGCTCGCCGAAACAAACGATTCTTTTCATCAGTATAATCATTCCTTTCCATTACCTTATATCATATCATTTTTTAACATTATGTCAATGGTTTGCTTAACCTCTCTATACAAGGGTACAAAATTAAATCTTCCAGATGATTTCAATTTTTTCGCTTGTCGCCTTGATTTGTGAAATCAGAATGTTTAAAACCTGCCGTTTATCGTCAAAACTAACATTTTCCCAATCGTCCAGATAATCAGATATTTGATCAGCTTGATTGGGGCTTATGGTTTGAATAGATAAGTCGGCAATCTTTTTGTTGAGGGTCTGCCGTTGGTTGTCCAGTTCCTCGATTTTAGCATTGACATAGGATAATAATACGGGATTTGCACCAGTGAGGGAATCCACTAGCTTTTCGATTTCCCCTTCCACTTTTGCTAATTCAGTGTGTAGTATAGCGAGTTCGGGATTAACCTTTCCGGATTTCTTTTTGCCCGTCAGCGTTTTGAAATCTTTCAATTTCTCAACCATCTGCTCGTAAATGAATTGCTCCAGCTTGTCGGTATAAAGTGTTCCGGCGCCCTCACAACTTTTGTTGTCTATGTATTTAGAGCAACGCATGTACCGATATATGACCGCCGTTGTAAGCCCTTTCAAACCATATCCGCATTTGCCACATTTGGCTTTTCCAGCAAGCCATGTGTTTGTAGGTTTTCTCGCTGATTGGATGGTAAAGAGGACACAAATTCCACATTGTGCTTTTGAAACAACAGCATCATATTGGAAAAATCCAATATAGAGCGGCTGATCCTGTCCAGCTTGTAAACCACCACTTTGGCGATAAGCCCGTTTTGGATGTCCTGAACCAACTTTTGAAACTCCGGTCTGTCCGTGTTCTTCCCGCTGTATCCCTTGTCAATGTATTCTCGGCAATTCCCGCCTTTCAGCTCGTATTTGCAAAATTCAATTTGACTTTGGGTTGAAATACTATCAACCTTATCTACAGATTGTCTTGCATAAATCGCGTCTATACGATTGTTCATATTTATGCTAACAGATATTATTATATCATTAGCAACCCCTAAATTCAACTATTCCGGGCTGCCAATTTTGTATTTGCAGAATACCTCATACAGTTCCTGCTCAATCTCCCGCTTGCGGGATTCCTGCTGCTTCGGAGAAAGAACCGGGGTATGCGATTCTAGAATGATTTGTTTGCCCTGAAAGAAAATCGTTTTGGTTTCCTTTTTATAGGTATCGTGGTACATGGAAAGCCTTTCCGACACATCGTAAGGTTTCCGTTACTTTGTTTTTCCGTAGTTAGTCAATGCTGTAAAACGCTTGCGCGTTGCCTGTTCTTGTGCGTGTCTGTAAAATTTATTTCAACATTAAATATTGTTGATGCTGGTAGTATGATGAAAATGGTATGCATCCAAAAATACGCTCATCAATGCATATTTTTAACGTAGCTCTTGATTCCTTGCGGACCGCGCTTATAGCCATGACCCAATACCGCGTTTGTTTTTGCTATTGCTTGCTTTTTATCGTATTTCTCACGGCAAATATCGTAATATCGTTGTGCGAAGGTTTTCCGCAGTCCGTGGCAGCTATTGTAAAGATATGTATTTCCGTGCCGCTCTTTTAAAGCCTCACGAAGAGCGGCTTCAACGGTGCCCGGCTCCATTTTCGTGCCGTTAGGTTTAGCGACAACATAATCCTCCGGATTCTTTCCTACAACAATGGATTTGAGCGCGTCCTGTGCCTCTTGATCAATAATCGGAATCTTTCTCGGTCTGCCGCCTTTTGCGCCGCCCTCCGGCCCTCTAACTATCACAACGTAGCCGAAGCCAAATTCACCCTTTGTGAAATGAATATTCTTGACCTTTAGACAAGTGGTTTCTTCGGCTCTCATTCCCGTACAAAATGAGAGCTTAACGCCGCTAACAGCTTCGGAATCTTTTTTCTCAAGGTCGGCGATAGCGACTTTTGCGATGTCTGCCGGAATAGGTTTGTCCTTCTTATATGCGTTTTCTTTCGTGGATTGCGGAAATGAAAACAAATTAGCGATTTACCGGAATGAAAACAATATAAGCCAGAGTGCTGAAACAACAGCGTTTCCGGTGTGTATCGGAAGCAAAAACACGCTACTTTTCACAAAAGAGCAGCACAAATCCCCCATTGCAGTACCTCCGCTCCAAACGTCTGTATATGAACCTATACATAGTATGTAAGAAAAGGTGCTCTCTCAAGAAGCACATAAAAAACACCCTTCTCCGGCGAACCGAAAAAGGGTGATAAATTATAAAAGTGTGCCCCCGCAGGGCGCAAATCCCACGGGAGCGACAGGAAGAATGAAGCCGCGCCAATAGCGTTGTTGCGCGGCAGGATAAGTGATTCTCCTCTGCCGAGGGCAAAATTTATGCCCTCTATTTAAGAGTATACAAAGTGAATGTGTGTTTGAACCGTTGGAGCTGAAAATAAATCAAGTTTTATTTTTCCTGAATTTCAGAAGCACATGGTAAATCAAATTCAACGGTAGCGTCCAGAATAAATTTGTACGCGAACGAAACAGGCGGCTGAATATATTTCCAAATCGGTAAAATTCTCGATTAACACGATTAAATCCGGCAAGCAATTCTTCGGGCGACATATTTTTCGGCTGAAAAACCACATCGGTACGGGAATTATATTTTGACCAGTCTTCAGTTAGTATTCGCCCTTCCGATTTCAGCCGGTTAAACAGCGGTGTGCCCGGATAAGGTGTCAGCATATTAAAGGTAGCTTGCGCGATACCGTTTTCACGTAAAAATGCAAGAGTTTCATCAAATACATTGGGTGTATCACAATCAAATCCAAACACAATACCAGATTGAATTGAGATGCCATGCGAATGTATCCGGCGGATAATTTCCCTGTAACGCTCCACTTTATTAAAAGATTTGTTCGCTCCGTCTAGAGACATTTGGGTTACGCTTTCAAACCCGATAAATAAATGGCGGCAACCGCTTTTATATGCCAACTCTAAAAATTCGTCATCTTCTCCCGCTTTTATACTAGCTTGTGATGTCCACCATTTTTTATATGGCGTTATTGCTTTAAACATTTCTTTGGCATATTCCATATCTGCCGAAATATTATCATCCCAAAATACAACCACTTTTCCTTTAAAGGAAGAAAAATCCTTTGCAACCTCTGACACAGGCCGTTTGCGGAATTTATTTTTGTAGATACAGGCTATGGTACAAAATTCACAGGAATTTGGACATCCTCGCGTGGCAAACATCGTTCCAGCCGTGTGGTCGCTCCGATGAAAGTGCTGCTTTTGCAGAAGTGGCGCAGTGGATAAATCCACTATACCATTATCCTCGTACCGCTTTTTTACAATTCCCTGTGCAAAATCATTGAAAAATAGTGGTAACGTATTTTCAGCTTCTCCTATAAAGATACTGTCGGCGTGTTGTTCCGCTTCGTCCGGCACAAGTGTAACATGAGGACCACCCATAATGACGTGGATGCCTTTCGCACGAAATTTGGCAGATATATCATAAGCATGGTAGCAACAGGGCGTATGGAAAGTCAACCCGACTAAATCATATTTCGCCGAATAATCAATCAACTGTTGCTCTTCGTCTATATGCACCACTTCCCAATCCTCTGGGAAGAATGCCGCCAAATAAGGCATAGTACATTGTTGAAATTTAATATATCGTGCACGGCGAATTTTTTTAATTTCATCGCTGGAAACGGTGATAAGCAAAGCCTTTTTCATGTTTGTGGGTTCTCCTTAGCAGGCTGTTTATTGGCTCTGTGTTCCAAAATATCCCCTGGCTGACAATCCAAGGCTTCGCATATTTTATCAAGGGTGGCAAGTTTAACGGCTTTGACTTTACCGTTTTTAATAAGCGATACATTTGCCATCGTCAATCCAACCTGTTCGGTAAGCTCCGTTACGCTCATTTTACGCTTTGCAAGCATAACATCCACATTGATAATAATCATATCATTCCCTCGCTGACTTCCTGCAGTTCAGCCGCCTTTGTAATATAGCGTGACAACACGGCAGCAAGCAATGCCAAGGCGATGGCAAAGATATCTCCAAGCATTGACAAGAGCAATATTCCCGGGTGACTCATGTTCAATAATAGAAAGATAACATTGCCTACGAAAAAAAAGCCAGCATCAGCAAAAAGGAAAACTGCACTTGTTTTGATCCATTTTGCAGTTTTGAGCATAAAGACTTCTTCGCACTTGATTGCTCCGGAAACCTTCCAGATAAATATCAAGATAGTGAAGCACGGTATTGATGCCGCCCATATAAAAACAAGCCACGGGATATACCATCCGGCAAATTCGGGGTTTGCTTCGACAAGAGAAGAACCCCATGACGGAATAATAAACAGTGCAATGACAAAAGCGCAAGCCGCCGTCGCAATCACGGCAAAACGAATGAGATAACATAAAGTTTTTGATGACATAATCGTTCTCCTCAAAAATAGAATACAATTATTATATAGCGCTTGTTCCGAAATGTCAATATATATTTATCGTATCACGATAAATATATAAAACAATTCTATGGTTTTATACAAAAAGCCACTAAGCATGAATTCACACTTAGTGGCTCAGATGTTTTGTTAGCAGCTCCAACATTGCTTTTTGTACCCTTGTAAACTTTGCTTATGTAAAGTTCATTAAAACTATTTTAAAAATCCATACACCTCACCGCATATTTGTTCACGGACATCACAGGGCATTGAAGCTTCTTTGATTTTTTTCAACTCTATTTCAAAACAATTTCATCCGGGAATGCGGTTTTTCGACACACATTCCACATTTTATCAATATACGCGGTTGTATAGGTCTGTTCGATACGGTGATAAATCATTGCGCCTTTTTTTGTAAGCCGGTATGAGCTTCCATGCTTTTTAATCAATCCTGAAAGCCGCCCCGATAAAAGCGTCAGTCCGAACATTTTTCTGACGGATTTTCCCATAAGTTTTTTAAAATCACCGCAATTAATTTCCATACCGTATGCGCTCCAAAACAACGAATACACCGCCCTTTGACGGAGCGAAAAACGCAATGTAAGCGATGTAGACATCTGTCCTGCGTTGATTCTTTTTATATACTCCAAAACCGAAAATGTGTTGATTTTAAATTGATTTTTAAGCAGACTTGCCGCGGAAACACCGAAACCCAAAAAGGTTTCCCTTGTTACCGATGAATATTTTTCGGTTTCGGGACGGGCAAATGTCCATACCGATGTGCGAACTGCTCCGATTTGGTCGCATATTTCTGAAAGCCTTTTAAGCATCCGCTTCTTTTTACCGTGCGATAAAGGCTTGTATTCATTGCTTGCAAATGTAAAATCAATAAAGGGATATGTGGAAACCTGAGTTGCTCCGCACCCGAAAGCCGTTTTTATATCGGCTTCAAGCGTTTTTTCGGTCTGTCCCGGTATACCGAATATTAAATCGACATCAAGCACATCAAAAGAGTACGTTTTTATAAGCTCCAGTTTTTGCGCAAAGCCAGTGCCGCCCGTCCTTCCGAGATGCTCAAGACAAACGCGGTCAAAGGACTGAATTCCCACGCTAAGCATTGTTACGCCGCAGGATTTAATCTTTTCAAGCGTTTGCTCCGTAATGTCATAGGGATGAAGCTCGATGCCGATACCGCCGGTAATATCAAAATACTCCGATATCCTGTTAATTATATCGGGGATATAATCAATCATCAGAGCCGGCGTACCTCCTCCAAAATAAAGGGACGTAACCTGTTTTTTCTCTGTCATGTCACAACATACCAAATCAATTTCCTTTAAAAGCGCCGCCGCATAATCTGATGCAATATCTGCCTCAAACGGCTGCTTGCAATATGGGCAAAAGCTGCAAATACTGCGGCAAAAGGGTATATGAACATACAGCCCCAAATTGGGAAGCGCTTCAAAATCAAGAGAATTATCATATTCGCCTCTGAATACAAACGGCTTAAACGACCTTGTCATTGCGGTTCTGAGAATTGAAGTAAGCATAAGGACTCCTTTTTAAATAAATTTTGTGTAGGTTTTAAGCATGTCCGCAATAACTCTTATCTTTCCGCCAAAGGCAAGAGCATATTCTGCGGCAAACAAATATCCGCACTGATTGCACAAATCGGGAATATCAATACATCTCCCGCACACGAATCTTTTGTCTCCTTCAAGCACAAGGCATTGCCTGCACGGTCGGGAAAAGCTGTTGTCAAGATGATATGGGAATGCGCTTTTCAGGTTGAAAACCGGATATCCTTTGTCTGAAAGGGACGCTATTCGGTGAAGGCAGTCAGCTTTTTGGCTATGTGACAGGCACAGTTGTTCGGTTCCTTCATAAGGTGTGTGAAAATTAAAGGAAACGGCGCTTATATTTGTTTCATCCCTTGCCGTTTTACAAACCTCTTCAATATCTGTGTGATTTGTATTGTTGACCGCCATGTAAAGGCAGATGTTTTTTGAGGATGAATTTCTGATGTTTTCAATAATCAGGTCGTATGTTTCGCCCCGTATATTGTTGTGCTTTTCTTTTCCGCCGTCCAGACTTAAAAGAATAAGCGATGCCTCGGGCAAATCAAGCGGAAAGGTGCCGTTGGTTACCACATTGACTATATAAAATCCGATTTTTTTTGCTTCTTCAACCAAATCGCGAAGCGTTTTCCCCGAATCCTCCCACATAAAGGTTTCTCCGCCGCAGAAAAAAAGAATGCGTATGCCCTCGCTATAAAGGTCAATCATCTGATTTTTTATCATTTCATAGGAATAAATTATACAGGTGACATTATTAACTGCGCAGTGCCTGCAAGATAAATTGCATTTGTCGGTAAGTATAATCGTTGCTAAAATCGGTTTTTTTCTCTTGAAAATTATACTGCTTAAGCCAAAAAGGCTCAACGATAAAAGATGGTTAAATTTCATACATAACCAACCTCCGGATATTTTTTAAATTATTTACAAAATGCCTGAAAGATCCTCAAGTCTGTGCTCAATATATTCGATGTCAAATGAGCTGCAAATACGCATTGATTGCTCGTTTACGATACGATAATGCTGAGAAATAAAATTTTGCTGAACACGGTACATTCCTTTTGCTTCAATGTCACGCCACCAGATTTTTCCGCCCATGGTTTTTGGATATTTGTGCTCATAATGCATGAACGCAACCGATTTTATACTTTCGGCAACATCGCCGCCGAATGTATTTTCGACAATGCTTCCGTCCTCAAACAAAAGAGCCGCCGCAACTGCACCGCAAAAACCCAGACTGCTTCTTCCCTTTTCGATTTCTACCAGCGTTTTTTTGGATATCGAAAGAATTGCCGCCATTTGCTCCTGTGAATATTCCGACTCTACACGTATAAGCTTGATTTTTTGATTCATTATGTCAATAAATTCCGACTTATTCAACGCCAACAGCTCCCTTATAGTGTAATATTACACTATAAGGGAGCTGTTGTCAAGACTTTTTCAATAAAATTCTTTATTTAAACCTCGCGGCGATTCCCGAAAATATCATAACGATTACATTTGCTGTTACGACACATGCACCTGTCGGAAGGTTTAAAAGCGCCGAGGCAAACATACCGAGCAAAAAACAGACGGCAGACAGTATTGCCGCAGTGAAAATCATGCCCTTGAAGCTTTTTGATATTTTTTTTGCCGAGACGGCAGGGAATATAATAAGGCTTGAAATAAGAAGCGTTCCGACAATCCTCATTCCGATAACTACCGTTATGGCGGTAAGGAATGCGATTAAAAACTGATAAAATGACACCTTTATTCCCGACGCTTTTGCAAAGCCCTCGTCACAGGTGATAATAAAAAGACGGTTATAAAATATTATGAAAATTCCGACGACAAGAAGCGCTAAAATGACGCTCAGTATAACGTCGGTTTTTTCTATTGACAAAACCGAGCCGAAGAGATATCCGCCGACATCAATATTAAAGCCCTTTGAAAGATATGTTATAATCCCCCCCAGTGCAAGGGCGGTTGTGGCGGCGATTCCGATTGCTGTATCGCCCGAAATCCCCTTTTTCTGGCTGTAATACATAATAATAAATGAAGCGGCGATGACCAGCGGCATTGAAACGAGCACCGGATTAAGTCCTAAAGCCAGAGCCAGCGTAAGTGACGCAAATCCGACATCGGCAAGACCGTGACCGATAAGGGAATAGTGCTTCAACACAAGAATAACGCCCAGAAGAGCGGCGCATACAGATACAAGCAGTCCCACAAGAAGCGCCCGTCTTACAAAATCAAACGAAAGCATTGTCATTAAATCATTCATGCGTGTGCCTCCCGTTTGATTCACGATATCCGTCCCATTCGGCGACTGTTCCGCAGAACATAAGCGTGCGGTCGATTACCGCGACATGCTTTGCGTGCGAGCGAACCTCGTCAAGGTCATGTGAAACCATAAGAATGGCGGTGTTTTTCTTTCGGTTAAGCTCCAGCAGCAGACAGTAAAGCCCCTGCGATATGTTTTCATCAAGTCCGGTAAACGGTTCGTCCAAAATCAAAAGCTTGGGATTTTTACAAAGTGCCCTTGCCAGAAGAACCCTTTGCTGTTGTCCGCCCGAAAGCTCACCGACCGTTTTTTTCTCAAAGCCGTCCATTTCCATAAGCGTAAGGGCTTCCTTTGCCGCGGCGGTATCCTTTCGGCTGTAAAAAAGCTTGCCTTTTTTTTGCGTGCCTGTCAAAACGACCTCTAAAACAGTGGCGGGCAAATCCTTTGGAATGGTGCTTATTTGCGGAAGATATGCAATATTTTTGCGGTCGGTATGATATACGACCTCGCCCTCAAGCGGCAAAAGTCCGAGAATAGCGCGGATAAGAGAGCTTTTCCCCGAGCCGTTGTCGCCGACAAGACAGAAATAGTCACCCTCACCAACGGTAAAGGAGATATTTTCAACAGCGACATTGGATTTATACCGCACGGTTATATTTTTCAGAGCAATCAGGTCAGGCATTAATTTCAAGTCCTTTTTTTATATTTTCAAGATTGTTTTTCATAATGCCGACAAAGGTAATTCCGTCCGAAAATTCCTGACGGGTCACATTGTGGGCGGTGCTGAACAAAAGACATTGTGCGCCTGTTTCCTCCGCAATAATTCGCGCAACCTTGGGATTGGAAAGCTCCTCGTAATAAATTACACTTATGTTGTTTTCTTTGACAAAGCTTATAATTTCGGTCATTTTTTTCAATGACGGCTCAGCCTGTTCAGAGCACGAATCATATGCAGAAATATACTGCAAGTTATATTTACAAAGAAAATAACTATATGCAAATCTTCCGCCAAAAACCAGAGCTCCTTTGTTTCCAAGGCTTACAGCCGTTTCAATGCTTTTGTCAAGCGTTAAAAGCTCCTGCTTATACTCCTCGGCATTTTCAAGGTAAAAGCTCTTGTTCGGTGCATCCGCAGAGACAAGCGCCGCCGCGATATTGTCAACCATAACGCATGAGTTTTCAAGATTCAGCCACACGTGAGGGTCATAGCTGTGTTCGTGGTCATGGTCGTGCTCGTGCTCTTCATGCTCCTCATGCTCCGACTCCAACATGGCTCCTTCTCCGGCTTTTACGACATTGAGAGTATCAGATTTAACGCTTTTTATAATTTTGTCTGCCCACGGCTCCATTTCCTCATTGGTATAAACAAAAATATCCGCGCTGCTTATTTGGGCAATATCGGCGGGTGACGGGTCAAAGGTGTGAACCTCGGAGCCTGCCGGAAGCAAAAGCAGAATATTCACCTTATCCTTTGCTATCTGACGGACAAAATCATACTGCGGAAAAAGGCTTGCGACAACGGTAATTTTATTGCTGTCAATATCATATTTATTTATTGCTGTGCATGACGGAAATGCAAAAAGCAATACCGAAAACGAAAATATTAATAGTGATGATATCTTCTTCATTCCGCTTCTCCATCTGATGTTGATACTTCTGTGCTGCTTTCATTCTCGGATGAAAGACTTCCCGTACTGCTTTCCGATGATGATTCGGAATTGTTTGTTGTCACCGGTTGCGACGTTACAGACTCACCTCCGGGCTGTGATGATGCTTCGCTGTCAGTCTGAGACGGTTCTCCGCTTTCCGGCTGTGATATATCGGATTCGCTGTCATCGTCATAATCATCTGTCCAATTATGATTATAATAATCATATGACGGAGATGGTGACGAATTGTTTTCGGAATAATGCTTGATGGGATAAATTGCGTTGGGATTTTTAAGCTTGATTTGGGTGCCGTCCGGCTTAATTATCACACAATTATATATGTCTGTATATACAACGGTAAAATCCTCGTTATACGAATTTACGATATATTCATATCCTTTAAGAATTTCCGCGCCGTCCTTGCCGTGAAGGGTAAGCGAGCGTTCAAGCTCGGGATTATTTTTATAATAGTCAACAACGAAATGCTTTGACTCTAACGCGATTCCGATAAGCTTGACCTTTTTGCCGCCGTTTGCGTCGGTTATAAAATACAAATCTCCCTCGCGAAGCACATTGGCGCTTAATTTTTCGGCGGCTCCGAGGTCGGTCTCCGAGTCAACATTTCCGTCAAGCCCCAAAAAGATCTGATACCGCAGCGACTCATCATCCTTTGCGCGAAGTATAAGAGAAACGAAGTCACCTTGTGCTCCCTGAGACTTTAATATGCTTTCGACATTAAAATCGCTTAGAAATTCGGCAATCGGAACAATTTCAAGACGCGTGACAGGCTCGTAATAAATCAGTCTGGACGGAGTGTAAAACATCGCATAGCTGTCGGTAATTTCAGATTCATAAAATGAATCGCTTGTCTGGTAAAGAATATTAAGATCCTTGTCAAGCAGCAGTTTGTCGTAAAATTTATCCTTTAAAACCATGTATCCGTTTCTGTAAAAAAACAAAGAAACAGGGTCGTCTGTCGTATTTTTGTAGACGGCATGGTTTTCGGTATCTATAACATACGGCGAAACAACATCATTTCCCGTCATTGTGTAAACTCCGGCGAAGGGCTTTGTTTCTCCGAAATCAAACAGCACATTGCCTGAAAAATCAAGGATACTGTATTTTGCGTCCTTTGAAACAAGAGCATACGCGGAATAAACCTCAAGAAAATCATATTCGGGCAGAAGAAGCTCTTTTCCGTTTTCAATATCAATAAGTCCGAATTTTCTGACCTTGTCCTTTTTTCCGGTTTCAACACAAACCGAAATATAACGTCCGTGGGCGGGCGTTGACGGATATTCGCCGTCAAACAAAAGGGTGTATTTAAAGTCGGTTACAACATTACCGCCCATATTCATATAGGCGCATTTTTTTTCGGAATTATACAGCACAACGCCCGAAACAGGAGCCTCGTAGCTGCCGTTGGCTCCGATTCTGTCATAGCGGACATCGGCATAATACCGGGCTGAGGAAGGAAGCTTTATAAGCTTGCCTGTTTCGTCCGCAAATGAAGCCTTGGGAATATCCTTGCCATATCTGAAGGACGGCTCGCAGAGGGGAATAATACTGATTTGCGGATTGTACGACTCCGATTCGGGAAGCTTTACGACCTTTTCAAACGGCATATTGTTTAAAACCTTTATGTCGTTTACGGTTATTTTTAAATCCTTTAGATCCTGTTTTTCACTGTCGATAACTATTCCCGCCCACAGTGTAAGAAGCATGGAAAATATGATAAAAGCTGCTGTGCGTCTCAAGAATTATCGCCTCCCGAAGTGTTTTTTGAATATTTCCCGGGAGGAATGCCTTTAAGCTTTTTAAAGACGCGCGAAAAATAAAGCTGGTCTGAAAATCCGCACATATCAGAAATCTCGTTGACCTTATATCTGTTTGAGCGCAAAAGAGCACTTGCAATGCTTATTCTGTATTTTGCAAGATATTCATTTGGTCCCATGTCTGCGTGCTCCATAAAAAGACGGTACATATGACTTCGGGAAAGTCCTGCGCTTGCCGCAATATCCTCGACTGTGATGCTGTCCTGATAGTTGCTTTGAATAAAGCTTATAGCCTTTTCAACATACGCATGTCCGCCGACAGGAGAGCTTTCATTTTTACCGTAAAGACCTGCAAGCTCCGATAAAAAAAGCAGAAGCCGTCCCGACATTTTCATTTCGTCACAGGGAGTCTGTCCCTTTGCGTCAAGAATATTACGCAAAAGGTCGCTTAAAAGATTATCCTTTTCATAGTGAAAAATCGGATTTTCAGCGGACAGTGAGGTGTATCCTATAAAACGCCGGCTGTCACTTCCGTCAAAGCCCACCCATTTATACTGCCAAGGGTCATTTTTGTCGGCTGTGTATGATACGGTTTTTTTAGGCTCAATTAAGAATCCGTCCCCCTGTGACAGCTCATAGCTTTTGCCGTTTTCCGAAAAGATACCCTTACCCTTTACGATATAATGTATCAGAAAATAATCCCGAACAGAGGGACCCCATGTGTGTCCGCCCCTGCACCTTTCAACTCCGCAGCTGTGCAGACAAAGCCCGATACCTTCGTTATACGGCTGTATATACGATTGTTTGAAAAATTCACTGTCCATAGCCGACCCCGATAATAATAATTTGTTACTCATTTTAACATAAATTTGTTGACTGCGCAAATAAAAATTCGCTGTGAATGTTGACACAGCACTTTTTATATGTTATCATTCAAACAACAAAGTGAAGGAAGTTTCTGACGCTTTGTGTAACAATACCGTATCTGAATGCAAGGAAAGCTTTCTGCGCAAAAGGAAAAAGGACACAAATAATTCCCAATGTACTGTTTTCTTTGCGCCTTGCTTTCGGTTTTGACTTGAAGCAAGGCGTTTTTATGTGGTTGTTGCAAAAAAATTAGAGGAGGTCATAAAAATGCAAAATACAGAAATAAGAATAGGTGTTGTGGGAATAGTAATTAATGAACCGAAGGAATCCGCCGCAGAAATCAACGCTATTCTAAGCGATTTTTCCGATATTGTTGTCGGAAGNATGGGAATTCCTCACCGAAACGGCGGAGCATCGGTCATCGCTTTGACAGTAGAGGGAACAACCGACCAAATCGGAGCTATGACGGGGAAGCTGGGACAGCTTAGAGGTGTTTCGGTTAAAAGCGCTATTGCAAAATAACAATCATTTTTGAAAGGAATTAAAAACATGAAAAAAACAACAGCAATTATATTATCTCTTATTTTATTGATTTCAGTCTTCACAGGATGCACCAAAAAAGAAGCGGAAAAACTGTCGTCCGATATAAACTCTGATATTCAAGCTGTGAAAACGCTTGTAAAGGTTGCGGGACTTAAAGGACCGACAGGCATAGGTATGGTT
>JGI994J12354_10001044_pt1 | contig 28148 bp, 24 predicted proteins | sample IntmicLarv3ML3BL_FD_12354 | JGI IMG/M metagenome (IMG submission 12354) | reverse complement strand
TTGGCATGGGATCATAGCTCAGCTGGGAGAGCACCTGCCTTACAAGCAGGGGGTCATAGGTTCGAGCCCTATTGGTCCCATACACATACATTAGTTTGTGTGTGATATGTAATCGCCTATAACACAGGCGCTAAATGCTCGTAGCAAAGTGCTCATAACGAGCCCCACTACTAAGTTCGAAAGAACCTCACTAAGTAGTGTGACATGTATCGCACGTAAGAGTCCAAATTACAGACTCTAAGTGCTCATAACGAGGCGGGATAGCTCAGTTGGCTAGAGCATACGGTTCATACCCGTAGGGTCGCTGGTTCAAATCCAGTTCCCGCTACTTTTAAACTTCGATAATAAATCGAAGTTTTTTATTACAAAAAAATACTCCCATCATGTATAGGACGTAATTTCCTGTACACAAAAAATAAACCTCCATCTAAAACGTTCTTAAATAGAGATTTATTTCTTCTTACTATTCTATCATTTATCTATACTCGAAAATTCTTCTTTTTTCTTCATGCAAATAACTTTCTCTTCGCTCTTTCGATACTCTCTTGGTGAAACACCAAAGTGAAGTTTAAAAGCTTTGGAAAATGCCAATGGATCTTTATAGCCCACACTCTCTGCTATAACAGCAATCGACTGATTCCCTTTTTTTATTTGAGCCGCTCCTTTTTTCATACGCAGGTCGCTTAAATATTGTTTGGGCGATACGCCGTGTATTTTTCTGAAATTAGTTGTCAAATAGCATCTGTTTAGTCCCACATAGTTCGCAACATCACTTATCTTTAGTTTTTTATTATAGTTGCGTTTCATGTAGTCGATTGCTTGATTGACATATACCATAATTGGATAATCATGATTATACCTCACTGCATCTGTATCGTGAAAATCTTGGACTAATGTTCCAAATAATTTCATTAATTCGCCAAGTCGTTTCAACTCATTTGCATACGTCAATTTATACGTTTCTAATATTTTCTCGACGGACTCTTGCACTTCTTTCACTGTTTGTTCTGACAGTTTTCTCACAAATACTTTTTCATTTAGCCCAGCTTGACAAATGGTTTCACTTACCATAATTCCAGATATTGCAACCCACAAATACTTCCATGGCGTCTCATAATCTGCTTGATAAAATGCCGAAAAATCTTTCGGTACATAAAATATATCGTTTTTTTCTAATTGAAAGACTTGCCCATCAATTTCTAAAATGCCTTTGCCCTCTAAGACTATATGTAAAAGATGTACCTCTCTGTTGTTAGGTCCAAAGCGATGACCTCGCTCACATTGCTCAATTCCACAGTAGCTTAGAAAGAGTTCAATAGACTCTCGTTTTAACCCCTCTAAACAGCGATACTGCGCTGAATTCGTAAAGCTTATATAATTTTTACCCCCCCCCCATTTTTTTCTACACTTGGCACTAAAGCTTACCTCCTGAGGTTGCAATTCCCTCGATAAATTGCTTTTGGAATAAAATATAAATGATAATCATTGGAATACACGCAATCAATGCCAGCCGCCATCATTTCTGGATATTTTGATGAGTACTGCCCTTGCATTTTCGCTAGTGCTGATGATAGTACCAAAGCATTTTTATCGGTATTAATAATCATTGGCCACATCAAATCTTTATATGCGAAAACTGCTGTAAAAATTCCCAATGCTACGATTCCTGATTTTGTTAGTGGTGCCATAATATGCAAAAATGTTTGCCCGATATTACAGCCATCAATACGTGCCGCCTCTTCTAAATCTGCTGGCAGGCTCTTATATGCCTGACGCATCAAAAATGTTCCAAATGCAGTGACTATTCCAGGAAATACCAATGCAAAAATGGTGTTATTCATACCCATACTTGTTATCATTTGATATTGTGGAATGATAAATATCTGTGTTGGAATCATCATTTGTACAACAACCATTCCAAACGCAAAGTTGCGTCCTTTAAATTCCAGTCTACCAAAAGCGTAGCCTGCCAAAGATGCTGTAACTATAGCGCACAAAACGCGAAAGAGTATGAACAATAATGTGTTTTTATACAACATCAAAAAGTCCATGTTCTTCATTACGATTTCAAATGCTTCCGTTCGCCATACTGCTGGAAATATTACAAATGGATCTACTTGTACTGTCTCCGCGTTTGTTTTAAAGGCTGTTAAAATCATCCATAAAAAAGGCACTAACATTGTAATCGAAATCATTATCAATACTGTATGTATAACTATTTTCGAAATCATTTCTTTTCGTACATTTCTTTTCATTTTTTCACCTCTCATACCTTTGTTTGTATTATTTTTATTGATAATGAACCCATTTTTTTTGTGCCAATACTTGGATAAGTGTAAATACCATAATTACACCAAGCAATAACACTACTATTGTGGAGCCATAGCCCACATTTTTCTCTACAAAGGTATATTGATAAAACAAATACACTAAGGACTGCGTTCTTTTTAGTGCTGGATTACCTCTCTCCATTACCATATAAATCAAATCGAACACTTGCATAGCGCCTATGGTACGGGTTACGCATACAAAAAATAATGTTGGTGAAACCAACGGTAACGTTATATGAAAAAATTGTCTTACTGGTCCTGCACCATCAATCGCAGTTGCCTCATAATAATCTCGTGGTATTTCTTGAAGTCCCGAAAGAAATAAAATCATATTGTAGCCAACTACCGACCAAATTCCAATAACTGCTATGGAATATATTGCTATATCAGGGTTTGATACCCATCTCACATCTAGACCTAATACATTGTTTAATAAACCAAATTTCGAATTGTATAGCCAACGCCATACCAATGCGATTGCAGCCGGAGCTGCAATCATTGGTAAAAAGAACACGGTTCTATATATCGTTCTGCCTTTCATTTTCCGATTTAAGAGCGCCGCCATAACCAATGCTAACGCTACGGAAATAGGTACTTCTACTACTGCATATCGCAATGTGTTGCTTAAAGCCTGCCATACATCTGCATCTGCTAGGAGCCTACTGTAGTTATCCAAGCCCACAAAAATATTTCCTCTTCCAAAATCTCCCATTCGGTAAAAGCTCTGCCTAATATTGCCGATAGCTGGATAAATATTAAGTACAAACAACCCAATGACAGTAGGTAAGATAAATGCCCACCCCCAGAGGAATTGACTACGAGCATGTTTTTTCGCAACTCCTTTTTTCTCAACCATGTTGTCTCCTTTTCACTACCTGTCATGTACGTATACTGCAAGTTTTATGTCTTTGTTATTCTGCTAAAATTCGATTCATCTCTTCTGCAGCATTTATGCACGCTTCTTCCATGCTAATTTCTTTCATCCACGCATTTATAAAATGTACTTGCGCAGCATTCGTCCAAGCAATGGTAGGTCCTCCAAATGGATTGATTTCCATGTCCTCTTGCATGTTTAAGTACGCTTGTAAATTAAATTGTGATGAGCTATTTACCCATGCCTCTGATGTACCTGTATATGCAGACATTGTAACACCTAATTCAGCTTGCTTTAGTTGTCCCTCTTCTGAACCAAAGTATTCAATTAATTGCCATGCTTCATCTGGCATATCTGTAGCTGCATCGGCTACCCAACCTAAACCGTTATAAACAGACACTCTTCTACCTGTTTCTGAATCTCTAGGTAGTTCAATTACGTCCGCATTTTCTGCTGTATACTCATTCTCTGCCATTGCTGCAAGCATCCAAGAACCTTGTTGAAGCATTGCTACTTTTCCAGATTGGAATAATACTTCTTCACCTGTTTCTGATATAACTTCTTGTGATGGCATTAAATCTTCCTGAATAAATTTATCCATCATTTCCATTGCTGCCATTGTTCTTGGATCATCAAAGCCTGATGTCGTATTGTCATCTGAGATTACATATCCATTTTTACCAAAAACCATGTTGTAATAACCAGCTTGACCATTGGTAGCATCATTACAGTAACCATATACACTTCCATCATCTTTTGTAATGGCTTTTGCTGCCTCATATACATCTTCCCATGTCCAATCCGATGTTGGGTAATCCACTCCTGCCTCATCAAAGAGCGCCTTGTTGTACCACAGTGCAATCGTATCAACATCTTTTGGAACTGCATAAAGATTATCGCTGTATGTATATAAGCTCCAGATATCTTCTGGATAGTTCGCTGGGTCGATTTCAGAACTTGCCTCTATTTTGTCTGTTAGATTCATCAACATATCATTTGACATATAACGTTCACTCTCATTAGAATGCATCCAGAATACATCTGGCAAAGAACCACCCTCTGCTCCTGCCGATAGTAAAGTCCAATATTCGTCCCATTTTACCACTTGAATTTCTGTTTCAATTCCTGTTTTCGCTGTGAAATCGTCCAGAAGTGTTCTTATTCCTGGTTCTTGGTAAGGGTCCCAAATCATAACTGATAATGCGCCCTCAGTTGATGCAATTTCTGTTTCACTTTGGTTTCCATTTGTTTCTTCGGAACTTCCATTGTTGCCACACGCCCCTAATACACACGTCATCGCAATCCCAAGTATTACTGCCAACACTCTCTTTTTCATAATCGTAACTACCTCCTTAAAATTCTGTTTATGTTATTTGTTGTTACCTTTCATTATATATTAGATAGCATTTTGTTAAATAGTTGACTGTTTGTTATACATGGAATTTTGTTTCTTTTTGTTGTTTTTGAATGTGTTTTCTACTATTTACTCTTATTTTTTGTGCGTTTTTCATAATTCCCCAAACTTCTTTTTATTTTTACATCATATATATTCGTCGTTTCATCTATATTTGCAAACATTTTTACATCTGTTTATATCATAACTGTGCATACCTTAATTCTCTGTTATAATTGTCTATGCTTTTTACATATGTTTTTTAGAAAAGGTTCTTTTAACATTCTTGAAAAAGAGGCAAAAAAATACACCCCACATTCTTATGAATGCAGGGCGCCCTATTTATCTTTACCTACAATTTATACAATCCCTTGTGCCATCATTGCCTCTGCAACTTTTTCGAAACCTGCAATATTAGCACCTATAACATAGTTGCCCTCTGCTCCGTATTTCTTTGCTGCATTTGCCATGTTTTGACAAATTGTTTTCATAATCGTCTCTATCTGGTTATCAACTTCTTCAAATGTCCAACTCAAACGTGCACTGTTTTGTGACATTTCTAACGCTGATGTTGCAACACCACCTGCATTTGCTGCTTTTCCTGGTGCAAATAAAACACCATTTTCAACAAAGTATTGTGTTGCCTCAAGTGTTGTAGGCATGTTTGCACCCTCTGCTACGACTTTACAGCCATTTGCAACCAATGCTTTTGCGTCATCTATCAACAACTCATTTTGCGTTGCACATGGAAGTGCAATGTCCACTTTTACAGACCATACGCCTCTACCCTCATGATATTCTGATTGTGGACGGTATTTTTTGTATTCTGTAAGTCTTTCGCGTTTCACTTCTTTGATTTCTTTGATTGCTGCGATATCAATGCCTGCCTCGTCATATATCCAGCCTGCAGAGTCACTCATGGTAACAACTTTTGCTCCCATTGCATGTGCTTTCTCTGCTGCATAAATCGCAACATTTCCAGAACCTGATACAGAAACTGTTTTTCCTGCAATATCCATGTTATTTAACTTCATCATTTCTTTTGTCAAATACAATAGACCATAGCCTGTTGCCTCTGTTCTTGCTAAAGAACCGCCATAACTCAAGCCCTTGCCTGTTAATACGCCCTCATATACGCCACGTATTCTCTTGTATTGTCCAAACATAAAGCCGATTTCTCTAGCTCCTGTTCCAATATCTCCTGCTGGCACGTCAGTGTCTGCACCAATGTGTTTGCAAAGCTCTGTCATAAAGCTTTGGCAAAATGCCATAACTTCTCTATCTGACTTTCCTTTTGGATCAAAGTCTGAACCACCTTTTCCACCACCGATTGGTAAACCTGTAAGTGAATTTTTGAATACTTGCTCAAACCCTAAGAATTTAATAATTCCAACATTTACAGATGGGTGCAATCTAAGTCCACCTTTATATGGTCCTATCGCTCCGTTAAACTGCACACGATAGCCTGTGTTTACATGCACTTGTCCCTTATCATCTACCCATGGAACACGAAACTTAAACTGTCTTTCTGGCTCCACCATACGCTCTAGAAGTGCCATTTTTCTATATGTTTGTTCGTTTGCGTCAATTACCACTCGCAACGACTCTAATACTTCTCGCACTGCTTGGTGAAATTCTGGTTCTGCTGGATTTTTTGCTACTACTCTTTCAATGACTTCATCAACATAAGACATACCTATTTCTCCTTTTCATATACTTAATTTTGTGTTTTTTCATTACATACTTTTCTTATTTCGCGCTTTTCTTTGTTCCATTCTTCGCTTTCCAAGCGTGCATAGCAAGTGCTACTGCAATTACTCCATAAGCTACAAATACACGGAAATATTCTCCGATTTGCGCATTACCCATCAATGCATTTCCTGCAAATGGTGCAAGAATAAATAGGGAATGAAATAAAATAGTCCCTAAAATCGCTTGCTTAATTGTTGCTCTATGAACCGAAGCCCCCCCTACTAAAAGAGCAGCTATGGCATATAAACCTACTTGCTGGTGTGCCCCATAGGTTGCCACTGTACCAATATTTTGCAATGAGATAATTTGTCCATAACTCGCTAACACCGTAGACATAATCATTGCGATAATACGTGTCCTATCTACATTAATTCCTGCAGAAGTTGCCACACTACGACTTTGTCCAACTGTACGCATATCTTGTCCTAATTTTGTATTTAAGAACCATTGAATAAAATAGCACAATGCTCCAAGACATAAGAACGTCAGAACTGGTATACGCACTGCTAACAATGCTTGATAAATAGCGTCAATATATGTCAGTCCATATATAACACCTGCCAATACTATGTAAATTACTCTCTTTTTGATTGTCCCTTGTACTTTTCTTTCTTTTATCAATTTGAAAATATTATAAATGGCTGCAATAAGCACACCGATTTCCACTGCGCTTAAAAGTAGCAAGCGTGTTGATGATAAAAAGCTTGATGTCTGTGGTATAAAGCTAAGTCCATATGCGCCTGCCACTGGTAAAAAGCTTCTCAATAACTTTGGCACTTGCAAATCTTCTTTCTTTACAAGGCGATATACAACTCTAAGAAGTGTTAAAGCTAACATTGCAAAGAAAGCAACATCTAAAATTGCAATCATAGAAACATTGTCTAGTGCATATTTCAAACTGCCGTCTAGATTGATTGCATTTTTCACACCTACACCAGTAGGAATCATTAATCTAGAATTGTTGATTTTAATGATACCACCTAATGCGAACAAAAATAGGAATTGATAAAGACCGTCAGAGAAATACCCTGCCACAAGTCCACCAATCATCTCTGTCCCTTTCATACTGTTAAATAAGCGCCCCACAAGGTAGCCAAAGAGTATCGCAAGAGGTGTAGCAATAATCGCACACAATAGCAATCCCGTAAAACCCTCAAAGCCCCAAAGTACTACTAGGAAAATCGAAATTTGAGCCGAGATGGCACCAAGTACAATACCAAAATTAAGTCCAAGTCCTGCAACAACTGGAATTAACAAACTCAAAACGATAAATGTGTTTCGCCCGATACGCGTTACCAATTCTGGTAAAAGAAATGTCAAGCTCGTTCCCGAAACCAAAAACGCAAGTGTGGATAATACGACAAATAGTATCATTACATTATTACGAATAAGGAAGTCTCCAATATTTTTCTGTGTTTGCTTATCTCGTATCATTTTACCACCTCCTTAGATTTACTAAGTGCATAAAGTATAATTCCATTTGAAATAATCATACGCAAAATCTCTGAGAGTTGTCCCTCTGGTAAAAGCGTATTTGCCACAGGCAAAGCGACAGCTAGTATCCCTTGAAACAAAAATGTACCAATCAAGACATGTGCAATACGTGCCTTTTTAATACCTGCTCCACCTATCAAGATAGAGGCTACACAAGAAAAGCCCATCATCTGAGGTGCATTGTATAATTGCAAGAAACCAAAACTCTGTGCATAACTGATAATACCAATCGCTCCAAGTACAGTCGAAAGTGTTGTACCTAAAATACGCATTTTGTCTACATTGATACTAGATGATTTTGCATACATCGGGTTCGTTCCCGCTGCTCTCATCATCATTCCTGCGCGGCTGCGTGTGAATAACCAAACCACTACACATGTCAAGAAAAACAACAGCAAAAGCCCCGTTGGAACAAACAGTATTCCACTACCTAAGCGAATTTCATAGCCTAGAAAGTTATTAAATACACCTGAAAAATCTGCGTCTAAGCTAACGGTGTTACGAAGTCCCTCTCCACCAAGCGGCCATATAGATGTTGGGCTTGAAAATGGAAGAATCAACCACATAATATTCATAAGTGCTACTACAGAAAACCCTACATATGTAGATACTGTCATCTCACTTCCTTTTACACAGTTTAACAATAAACCGTACAAGATACCAAATATGCTTGAAATAATCAAGGCAACTAAAATTGCCACGAAAATAGATACAAATGCGTCTAAGGTCGGGTTGCCTGCAAATGCCTCATAAAACCCTTTGTAACGCAAATCTACTGAAATCAACGCACCTAAAAGACCACCTACAATACCTATTGTAACACCAAAGTTTGGCCCGATACCACACTGAATACTCGGTACCATTGCAAGTACGAGAATTCCAAACATTCCCCAACGTCTTAGCACATCACCTAGAAGTGCTGCCGTATCCATATTTGTAATACCCGCCAAAATAATCAACACGATAAAAAGTGATGAGATAATCGCACGAGGTAAGCCTAAGCTATTCATTGCCTTTTTCACTGTTCCCATTATGACTCTCCCCTCTTTACTTTTGTCGCACTCATCGCCAAACCAAATTCCACATCTGGTGCATCTGGCAATAGTATATTTGAAATCATACCATCTGAGACAATGGCAATTCTATCACAAACACTACGAAGCTCAACCAATTCACTTGAAATCATAATAATGGTAATCGCCTCTTCTTTTCTAAGTTTTACCAAATGCTCCATAATGAGTTTTTTCGCACCGATATCAATTCCTCTAGTCGGCTCTGATACAATCAAAATACGTGGCTTTAAGGTAAGCGCACCTGATAAACACACCTTTTGTTGATTCCCACCCGATAGTGAGCCTGCCGCTTGGTGTGGTCCTGTACACCGAATATCAAACAGCTTAATCATTTCTTGTGCATGTTCACGAATTTTCTTTTTATTTACAATTTTTGCAATTCCTATATTTTTCAAAAACTCTCGTTTTACAGAAATCGCATGAAATGCAATATTTTCTTCAATACTATCATCTAGCAAAAGTCCAATGCCACGACGATCTTCTGAAACAAAAGCAAGACCTTTATTGAGCGCATCACCTAATTTATCAAGCTGTAAACTCTCGCCAAATACTTCTACTTCTCCATCTGCTGGAAACATTCCCATAATACCGTTTGGAATACCAATTTTCCCTTGCCCTGCGAGTCCACCAATACCAAATATCTCACCTTGATGTACTTCAAAGTCAACGCCCTTGACTTTCTCGCCTTGCATATCAACGGTTAAGTTCTTAACCTTTAAAGCAATCGGTGCAGCATCTAAGCCCTCTGGCTTTTGTGTATCATCTACTAACTTATCAATCTTTCTACCTACCATCAACTCAGCAATTTCCGATACGCTTGTATCTGCAACTGCTTTGCTTGTCACTAATTCACCATCACGAAGAATCGTCATAGAATCTGCTACGTCCATTACTTCCGATAAACGATGTGTAATGAAAATAATTGCAATTCCTTTTTTCGTAAGTGTACGCATAACTTCTAAGAGTCTATCTGCCTCACTTTCTGTAAGCACTGCCGTTGGTTCATCAAACACTAACAATTTGATATTTGTCTTATCAATTTCCCTTGCAATTTCTACAAACTGCATATAACCTACAGGAAGTCCTGCTACTTTTACATGCTGTTCTATATCCATGCCGATTGTATTCAGTGCTCGCTTTGCGTCATTTTCCATGCTCACATGGTCTAGNTTTTCTAATTTTTTGCCTAAGACACGACTAGGAAGTGTCGGTGTGGTAAGCTCTCTTCCTACTTTAATATTCTCTGTTATGGTAAAGCCTGGTATAAGCATAAACTCTTGATGTACCATTCCNATTCCTGCATTCATCGCGTCATTTGGCGATTGAAAATGAACTTCTTTTCCCTCGATTTTCACACTACCACCATAACCACCTGTACTGTGAATTACTTGCATACCAAATAGAATATTCATCAAGGTTGATTTTCCTGCACCATTTTCGCCTATCAAAGCACAGATTTCACCTTGCTTGACGTTTAAAGATACCCCCTTAAGAACAGGGTTACCATAATATTCTTTTGAAACATTCTCTATTTGCAACACATATTGATTGTCCAATTTGTTGCCCCCTTTCTTTCTTCATTCCCTTTCAGGAACATTGTTCATCATACCACATTGTTATACAATGAACAAGATTTCTGATGTATTTCTCCTTTATAATTTAAGAAAAAAACCACCGAAATTGTATAGCCTAAATTTCGGCGGTTTTTTTTGTGTCTAACATCTAAACTAATTTTGTATTTATAGTCTACGTTTTTGTATCCTAAAATTCAGCATAATCTCCAAGAATCATATAGAAGTTTTCAATATCTCCCTCATCATCATGGTATAAAGATAATTCTGCAGTTGCACCAAATTTCTCACTTGCGATTGAAGTAAGAGATTCACGTACTTCTGCATCGTCAAATTTTCCGTTTGTGTTACCCTCAACATACTTGATTGCATAATCAACACCTGCTTCAATCATAAGCATACTTACAGGGAAGTGCCATGTTGACATACGTCCTGAATTTCCACCCTCTGCGATTGCTGTTCTGATTGCCTCAATCATGTACGCTACATCTCCCTCATGGCCTTGTGTAGAAATGTTAAGCGCTGCAGGGTATGCATGATATGGACTTGGGCAACATTGTTGTGGATAAATTGCTTTGTATTCTAATACAGAACGAATCAATGGCTCTTGCATAGAACAGTTTGTTGCAAAGAATGCTGTATCTTCGCCATATTCTTGTACCTTACGTGGAACATCTTCTAAAATGAATTGTTGTGCACCGGAAACACCTGCGTCCCCTGTTGGGTCTGGAGCTGTAGCCTCTACATATTCAATTCCTAGTTCATTACAAGTTTCTTCAAATAACGCACGTCTAGCTGCGATTGACTCATAACCTAAGTGACGTGGGAATGAGTAATGTATAAATGTCGTTGCGCCTTGTGCTACTGCTTGCTCGATTACTGTTCTTCCCATACCAAGTTCGTCTACCAATAGGACAACATCTGCTGTTTCTGCTATCTCTCTTGGTGGCTCTGCTGCAACTCCTGCAACAAATAGGATATCTGGGTGTGTTTCTTTCGCTTTTTCAATCGCTGCAATCGCTCCTGGAACCGCTTGTACAAATATAATTGCGTCAACACCTGCCTCTGCCATACCTACAACAGTAGAGATTGTTGTTTCAACTTCATCGTTGAATTTATCTGGGTATGTTGCTGTGATAATACGATCTGCACCATATTCTGCTATCATATTTTGTGCTGTTTGAAATTCTTCTTCACCTTGTGAAACAGTTCCAGTAATAATTCCAATTTTCCAATCTTCTTTTCCCTCTGCTACGGTTTCTTCACCTGTTGTTTCTTCTTGTGCAGGTGCTTCTGCAGTGTCTGCACGACAACCTGCAAGTGTCATCGTCATCATCGCTGCAGCTAGTAAAACTGCTAATACTTTTTTCATCTTCACTATACAATCCTCCTTTTTCTTTCTTCCTTTACCACTTTAAACCATTTTGACCCCTCTGTCAATATTTCTTGCATTTTTCCGACCACTTCTATGCATTTTATGTATATTTTTCAGATTTTTATTTAAAATATGCAATTCCCGATTCAAAAATATGCATATTTTGTTCTCCATAAATATTCATTGCCACTGCTGCCCCTTTTCTTTCTGAATGAGCCATTTTCCCCAAAATACGTCCATCAGGACTTGTAATTCCCTCAATCGCCATATAAGAACCATTTGGATTCCAAAGGTCATCACTTCCAAGAGATGCACGCGCTCCTGCTGGGTTTACATAGCCTGTAGCCACCTGTCCATTTTCAAACAATCTTTGTAGCCACTCTTCATTTGCAACAAAGCGTCCCTCTCCATGTGACGCGGGGTTTGTGTATACACTTCCTAATTCAACCATTTGCAACCATGCTGATTTATTGGACAACACTTTTGTATGCACCATTCGCGAAATATGACGGCCTATTGTATTATAGGTAAGTGTTGGCGAATCTTTTTGCTGCCCTTTAATCTCTCCATATGGTAATAAGCCTAATTTCACTAACGTTTGGAAACCATTGCATATACCCAGTACTAAACCATCTCTATTATTTAGCAGATTCATTACCGACTCTTTTAGCTTTTCATTTTGAAATGCCGTTGCAAAAAACTTTGCTGAACCATCTGGTTCATCTCCAGCACTAAAACCACCTGGAAACATAATAATTTGTGATTTTGCAATTTCTCGTTCAAACACCTGTACCGAATCGCGAATATCCTCTGCTGTTAAATTGCGAAATACCTTTGTCACAACTTTTGCACCTGCCTCTTCAAAGGCTCTTTTGCTATCGTATTCACAGTTGGTTCCTGCAAATACAGGGATAAATACCGTTGGTTGTGCGACTTTATGATTACATACATAAATATCTTTGGCTTGATACGGTGTCGTTTCTATTTGAAATGTATGTGCCTCTTCACCCGAAACAGTAGCAAACACCGTTTCTAATGTTTCCTCCCATGCTCCCTGCGCCTCTTTTAATGAAATGCGTTCCCCTTTATATAGGAAAGCCTCCTCTTTGATTACTTCTCCAATAATCTTGTACTCTACCTGTAATTCATCAAGGCAATTCTTCGCTACCTCTGCAATCAAATCACCAAATGCTGGTGCAAATAAGTCTGCCCCGTCTACATTTTTCTGCAAATCTTACTCCAAGACGATTACCAAATGCCATTTTACTGACACCTGCTGCAATACCATGCCTATCCAATGCATATGCAGAAACAATCATTTTTTCTCGCATAGCTCTTGTAGTTCTTTCATACTGTGCTTTCACTTGCTCATACACTGGCACATCTAATGCATTTTTTTGAATTGGTATCCAAATCAAAGCATTGCCTGCTTGCTTTAGCTCTGGTGTGACGATGTCCTTTGTCGTTGCAATATCTACTGCAAATGACACGAGCGTTGGCGGAACTTCTATATCTTGAAAAGTTCCTGACATACTATCTTTCCCACCAATAGAGGGTAAGGAGAATCCCATCTGTGCATCATATGCTCCTAAGAGTGCTGAAAATGGCTGTCCCCAACTACTTGCATTCTCTGACATTCGCTTAAAATATTCTTGGAATGTAAAGCGAATCTTCTTATAATCGCCTCCCGTTGCTACAATCTTCGCAATAGATTCTAGCACTGCATAAATCGCTCCGTGATAAGGGCTCCAAGACGATAGGTACGGATCAAAACCATAACTCATCATGCTAACTGTATCGCATTTCCCCGTAAGTACAGGTAATTTTGCCACCATACTTTGTGTTTCTGTCATTTGATAACGTCCACCATAAGGCATAAGTACAGAGTTTGCGCCAATAGAGCTATCGAATCGCTCAACCAATCCCTTTTGTGAACACACATTTAAGTCTTTCAATAATGCAAGCCATGTCTTGGTTACATTTTGCACTTCTTTTTTTTGAAAGAAATTCTTTGTTTCATCTGGTGCATTAACAAATACATCTGTTTCTTGTTTTGCACCGTTGGTATCCAAAAACTTGCGCGAAAGATTTACAATCACCTCTCCTCTCCACATCAATACCAAACGTGGTTCTTCTGTCACTACTGCAACTTCGACTGCCTCTAAATTCTCTTCCTTTGCATACTTTAGAAATTGTGCTACATCTGCTGGCGCAATGACAACTGCCATACGTTCCTGTGACTCTGAAATCGCAATCTCTGTGCCATCTAAGCCCTCATATTTCTTTGGGACCATATCAAGATTTATTTGCAGACCATCTGCCAGTTCTCCGATTGCCACTGACACACCACCTGCACCAAAATCATTACATTTTTTAATCAACTTACTTACTTCTTCTCTACGAAACAGTCTTTGAATCTTTCGCTCTGTGAGTGGGTTCCCTTTTTGCACTTCTGCACCACATGTTTCAATCGACTCCTCTGTATGGACCTTTGATGAGCCTGTCGCACCACCACAACCATCACGCCCTGTACGCCCCCCAACAAGATAATGACATCTTTTGGATCTGAAGTCTCACGCTTTACTGCTCTTCGTGGCGCTGCACCAAGCACAGCTCCTATTTCCATTCTCTTTGCCACATAATTTGGGTGATAAATTTCTTTTACCAATCCTGTCGCCAAACCAATTTGGTTACCATAGGAACTATAGCCATGTGCTGCAGCCGTTACAATCTTTTTCTGTGGTAATTTTCCTTTTAATGTATTCTTTACATCTACTGTCGGATCTGCCGCTCCTGTTACGCGCATTGCTTGATATACATAAGTACGTCCCGATAATGGATCACGAATCGCTCCACCTAAACAAGTTGCAGCACCACCAAATGGTTCTATCTCTGTTGGGTGATTATGCGTTTCATTTTTAAAGTTTACTAGCCATTCCTCTTCTATACCATCAACTTCTACAGGCACTACAATACTACAAGCATTGATTTCCTCTGTTTCTTCTTGGTCGTCTAAGCGCCCCTCTCTCTTTAACTCACGCATTGCCATAAGTGCTAAGTCCATCAAACAGATAAATTTATCTTCTCTGCCTTTGAAAATAGTACTATGAGCAGTCAAATATTTTTTATAACTCGCCTCCATTGCCTCTTGATAAATACCATCTTCAAATGCAACATCTTTTAATTGTGTCAAAAATGTTGTGTGCCTACAATGGTCTGACCAATATGTATCAAGCACTCTAATCTCCGTCATAGATGGGTTGCGTTTTTCTTCTTTAAAATAATTTTGAATATGTACAAAATCTTTCAATGTCATCGCCAAGTTTAAAGAAGAATATAGTGTTTCCAATTCTTCCTCTGACAACTCCAAAAATCCCTCTAAAATCTCAATCGCTTTTGGTTCTTCAATTTGCTGTTTTAATGTATCTGGTTTTTGTATACTTGCCTCTCTTGAGTCTACAGGATTAATACAATGTGCTTTGAATACCTCTATCTCGTCCTTTGTCAATTCTCCCTCTAATACATAGGTTGTTGCTGTACGTATTATTGGTTGCTCATCTTCTTTTAAAAACTGTATGCACTGCACTGCTGAATCTGCACGCTGATCAAACTGTCCCGTTAGGTATTCAACAGAAAATGTATCATCTTTCGTATCGTAGGGAAACTCTTCTAAATAAAAGTCGTCTACAGGAAGTTCTGCAAATATCCCGTTACAAGACCTATGAAAAATTTCCTCTGAAATATTCTCTACGTCATAACGAGTCAAAATTCTTACTTTTTGCAAGTTCTTCATACCTAAATAATTTCTAGCCTCTTGTAGCATTTCCTTTGCCTGCACTGCAAATTCTGCTTTTTTTTCCACATAAATACGCCTTACATTACTCATCGTTTCCTCCATTTCATCGCAAACCATCATCTCTTCTGTCTTTAGTCTAGCACAGCTTGTTTAATAAGTTAAATTAATACAATTAATCTTTCGCATTAGTTTTACTTATAAGATAACGATACCCTAACAAACTCGCCAAAAAGAAAGCAACAAGACCGATTGCAAATACAAACACAATCCTTGCCGAAATATCATAGAAAAAACTTTCTGGTAACATGCGAATCATCAAGTTTACCTCTGGATCAAATATCCACAAATCATTGTCAAAGAAAATTTCATGAAAGATGATAAAGTATTTCGTAAAATCTGTATAAAAGAGATATGCCAAACCACCTAATGCGCTAAAAAATAGAACGATTCCAATCCAATAGGATTGACACAATATTTTTAATTGCTCTTTGCTTGTACAAGCAGACTTTCCAATTCTATAAAATAATACAAGACACAACACTAGCAATACTAGCGCGTGACGCTGTAAGCGAAATGCCTGTAAAAACAAATCTTGTACATCTTTCATATGATATCTGTCTTGTTCATCAAAAAAATCTCTTTGCGTACCATCTACTGTGGTCACAACACTTAATTCTTCTCGTTTGCCCTTTAAATAATCCATCATTTCACTTGTCACATACATAACATCTGGCATTTCCATCTGTAAGTCATCTAGCACTTGGTATTTTTCATAACTTCGCTCATAAAAAGCATATGTGTTATCCCCGTAAACTGCTAAATCAAAACTAGCAACTAACCAGATAAAAATTCCAAGAAAGGCAATTAGTAAGCCCAATCCTCTTTGTATTATTTTCATTGTTTGCGTCCTTTCTCGTATTTTGTTTACGATTCTATATTTTGAAATTTCGTTTTGAATCTCATTTGGAATCTCGTTTGGAATCTCGTTTCATGTAAGTTACCCTTGTATTTCTTGTGGCTACCCNTTATAATAAAAACAGTCTTTTATAAGGAGAACTAATAATGGATATTAACTATGAATTGTATAAAGTTTTTTACCACGTGGCTACCACATTGAGTTTTTCCGAAGCCTCAAAACAGCTTTTCATCTCTCAATCTGCAGTGAGCCAATCTATAAAATCATTGGAAAAAAAATTAGAACAAGTTTTGTTCATCAGAAGTACCAAAAAGGTACAACTAACACCAGAGGGTGAAATTTTACTACGCCATATTGAGCCTGCCATGAATCTAATCAAGCGTGGTGAGTCACAAATTATGGAAGCCTCTTCGACTGGTGGGCAGATTCGTATTGGTGCAAGCGATACTATTTGCCGTTACTTTTTAGTGCCTTACTTGGAGCGATTCCACAGAGAATTTCCACATATCCATATTAAGGTTACCAACGCAACCTCGATTGGCTGTGTGCATTTACTAGAGAGTGGACAAGTCGATATTATTGTCACCAATTCTCCAAACTCTCACTTAGGAACGCAAAATCACATAAAGAAAATTCAAACATTTCGCGATGTATTTATCGCAAATCAAGACTTTGCAGAACTAAGAGATGCTACCATTTCTTTTCAAAAATTACTGGAATATCCACTTTTAATGTTGGATCGCGAAAGTACAACAAGCGAATTTCTACATCATTTATTCCAACAACATCAGCTAGACTTAGTTCCTGAAATTGAGTTAAGCAGTAATGACTTGTTGATTGACTTAGCGCGCATTGGGCTTGGTATCGCCTTTATTCCTGATTACCTCGTTCATCACCTTGACGATTTATTTATTGTACAAACACAAGAAACTCTTCCAGAACGCGAACTCATTCTATCTTATAATGAACATATTCCAATGACACAAGCAACTACGTCTTTTTTAAGCTATTTTGAATAGCTACTTCCCCTAGCTCTTCCAAAATGTTTCTATCTTTTGCTGTGCATTTTCTAACTGGCATAACTCTCTATGGCTCCATTCACGTGGAAATATCTCTTGGTAGCGCACTTCTTTGAATCGCTCATCTAAGAGCAAGATGACACCCTTATCTTTCTCTGAGCGAATGACACGCCCTGCTGCCTGCAATACTTTATTTACCCCTGCATACAAGTAGGCAAAGTCAAACCCTGACATTTCTTGTTCCTCAAAATAACGTTTTAAAATCTCTCGCTCATTACAAATCTGTGGCAACCCTGTCCCTACAATCGCAGCTCCAATGAGCTTATCTTTCGTCAAGTCAATTCCCTCCGAAAAAATTCCACCCATAATACAAAACCCTAGCAATGTATTATTTCTCTCTTCTTCAAAATTCTCCAAAAAGATTTCTCTTGCCTCTTCGCCCATATATCCCGATTGCAAAATGCACTCTATTTCTTCACAAAGTTCCAGCGTTTCTATACGTTCCATAAAACACGCATGTACATCTGCCATCATCTTATAAGACGGAAAGAACACCAAATAATTCCCTCTCTTTGGCTTAACCATCTGCAAAATATAAGAAACAAATTTATCATACATTTCTTTATTACGCCTTGTATACTTCGTACTCACATCATAGCCAATTAACACCTTGCTTTGCTTTTCCTCAAATGTAGATTCTGCATAGACAGCGTAGTCATCTTCTTTCACACTTAAAAGTTCCTTATAGTATTGAATCGGCAGTAAAGTCGCTGAGAATAAGATTGTAGCAGTTTCCCTGTGCGAATCGCTCTTCGAGATTATTTGCAGGGTTTACACAAAATAATTTCAGTTTAAACTTGCCATCGCTTTCCAATTCATCATAAATCATGTAACTATCATCTAGTCGCTCATGAATGTATAAAAACAAACGCACTTGAAAATAAAATTCCACAACCACACTACGAATAGCCATGTCTTTGCACACTTCTAGGAATCGCTCTAAATCTCCCATCAAGTTCATCAGTTTTAACACAATGTGTGACACGCTATCAACAATTTCATAAGTTTCACAGGTACGTTTCATATGCAAGAGTTGCTTGTTGCACTCTTCTAGATGCCTTGTGAGTTTCTCGTCCATTCCTTTTGTAATTCGGCGCACATGCAAAAAATCTTCTTTGTAAAGTTCTGCACTATACATACTTCTTGCTCTTTCCACTAAGTTGTGTGCCTCGTCAACCAAGAATAGATACTCGCCTTTTTTGCCCTCCATAAAGAACCTTTTCAAACTCGCTACAGGGTCAAACACATAATTATAATCACAAATCACCACATCAGCCCATGTTGCCAAATCAAGTGACAATTCAAAAGGACATACCCTATGTTTCTTTGCATAGCTTTCTAAATTTTCACGACTCATATCATCTGTACTTGTCAGCATATCATAAATTGCGTCATTGATACGGTCATAATGCCCTTTTGCATAAATACAATGCTCTGGATTGCAATCTCGCTCTTCGCAAAAACAAATTTTATCCTTTGCCGTCAATACGACAACTTTCATACGTAAGTTTTGTTCTTTCAAAAGCAAAAAAGCATGAAATGCTACTGTCCGCGTAATGGTCTTTGCTGTCAAATAGAATATTTTCTCACCCAAGCCCTCACCCATTGCTTTGATACTTGGGAAAAACGTAGCCATTGTCTTTCCTACGCCTGTCGGTGCTTGAATAAATAATTTCTTCTTTCGTAAAATACTTTTATAAACAGACGTAACTAATTCTTTTTGCCCCTGTCTATACGCAAATGGAAATTCCACTGCACGAATAGAGGTGTCCCGTATCTCTTTCCATTCTATTTGAAAACGCGCCCACTTTTCATAAGACGTTGTTAAATCTAAAAACCATGTTTCTAATTCCTGAAATGTATAACTATCACGAAAGCGTTTCACTTCCTCCGTTTCCATCTGTACATAAGTCATCTGTACGGTGATTGTATCTAATTTTTCTTGTAATGCATAAATATATGCATAGCATTTCGCTTGTGCTTTATGTACTTCTCGTACTTCTTGCAAAGAGGCAAGTTCTTGAAATACCCCCTTAATCTCATCAATGATGATGACACCGTACTCCTCCAAAATACCATCTGCTCTTCCCTCAACACGAAGATAAAAGGTGTCAAAAGCAATACGCGTGGATACGGAAACTTCTGCACGATAATTAGAACCCATCTTCCCTTGTATCTTTCGATGAATTCTACTTCCTAGCTGCATTGCGTCTTTGCTTGCACCCGTTGCTATGCGATTATCAATATCTCCTGTTTGTAAAAGAAATTCTACGAGATTTCTTACTGATATTTTTATAGTTTGTTTTTCCATATAGTTATTTTATCATATATTTTCGATACCGCAATGGTAGATTCTGTCTTTGCCAAGATGGGTACTAATCGAACCTCTTGATGCGCAATCCCACTTACAGCAACAAACCCGACACATTCTCCTCATACGAAAATGTGTCGGGTTGTTTCTCTTAACTATATAAAATATTACAATATCCTCTGCAAACAAATACTGCCTGCTACTTCAACACAAAAACGCTGAACGCCTACTGGCATTTTTTCTGTTCGCTCTTCTTGTAAGCGACCACAGCAATCACGAATTTGAATCTGGTATGTCTGCTCCTCTTCCACTAACAAGTATATCTCTCCTACTGCTGTTCCATTTAGTATGATACATTCCTCTAACTTAGCGTCCACTTTCGTAATGCGCTCTGCCGAATAAAGACCTTGAATTTGTCTTTTTCCTTGCTTTGCTATCACCACTGGATACAAATTCTGAGGTTCCAGTGCTATCAACTCACTTTTTTGCAGCACCTCTTGATTTTGTTTCATAAATTCCACCCAGTAACGAATCGCTTGTAAGACTTCTTCTGATTGTTCTTTTAAGCGAACCGACAACTGCAATGTACAAAATATCGCTTGGAAAATCTGTCGAACAACATCTTTTGTTTTTTCTGCCTTATTCCACATAATCATATCTGAATGAATGGCTGTTTCCGTTGAAAGCAAACGAAGATCTACACTCGCCACTCGGTTTCGAATCCCAGACTCTGGACAATCCCCCACTCGTAATAGATTTCCTGTGCTTCTTACAACAGGTCCCACATAAGATTGGCGATATTCCACCATAATATCTGGATTCAATTCACATAGCATTTCCTTTACTTGCTTTAGAAAAATCGCAACTGCATCTTCAATTAACCTTGTATCCATTTCTGGATATACCTCATTTTGTGGCGTTTTTATATAAAATTCATCAATGAAATCGAGTTTAACCCCGTCAATATTCCATTCTTTGACAGCATTATGGTAAATGTTCAATAGATACTCCCTAACATCTGGATAACGTAAATCTAATACATCTGCATCTAAATCTTCTCTAAAAAACAGTGTTTTATCTTTAAAACGCTCCCATACTTTTGATCTTCTACCTACAAAGGGAACACTAAACCATACCATGTACTTTAGTCCGATTTCATGCACTCGCTTGACGTGCTCTCGCATATCGCCCATTTTACTTACTGCAACTTCCCAGTCTCCACAATATGCATATCCTCTTTGATTGTCATCTGTCTGCCAACCATCATCTAAAATCAATGTTTCAAACCCTAGTTCTTTTGCAATCATACACTCTTGCTCTAAATCATGGTGATTTAATTCTTGATGAAAAGTATACCACGTAGAATACATGGGGTGAAATGCCTCTTTAGGCGCTTTCATTTCGGTATGTCCACACGCCTCTACCCACCAGGTTGAAACACCTCGTAAACTCTTTTCAAAACGTCGCTTTTGCATATCCATATATAACTCAAATGTATATGGCAAAGGAATGTCTGCTAGTGGAATACGAATCGTACAAAGCATTGTACCATCTTCTTCATGTACACCAGCTTGCAAAAATACTTGTCGTTTCGTTTCGGATAGTGCAAAGGTAAGACGATTTTCTCCATTTTCACCAAATAGACAAACAACTGGTGCCGAACTCGCCACCGTACTTTTTATACCCTCTACCCAGTCTGCTTTTAAACTTCTATCCATTTCACAATTCGGGTGCCACCAACCAGCAATATCTAAAATAGGAATGCCAAATGTAAGGACTACTTCCTCTTTTTTATTTTCTTCTAAAACAGTGATTGCATAAACTGCTCCATTTTCTACATTCGTCTTTTTACTTATTTGTGTTCCAACATCATTGGCTTGTATCTCTATATCAAACATGTGTCTCCCTCGCTATAGATGTCGTCATTGTTTGGCCACTTGCAACACGCAAAGAAATTGACGTAACAACTCTTCTCGTTATATCTCTCTCCACCAAAGCATTTACTTTATCACCATTGCAATATAAGTTTTCGTGTTCTCCGTAAAATGTAGCTTTCCAGACAATTTCCTCATTACCCAAGTTCGATAATGTAGTACTTTCTTTGCCTTGATGCCACACATTAATTTCTGTTTTTAAAATTGGAACATTATTTAGTTTCACCCAGTCTGTTTCTGGTAAACGTGAACAAGTTGTTAGTATTCCTGCTTCCACAACTTGAATACCCATCAACCACTGCGTCACTCCACCTACAAAACTATAGGACACCTCTGGGTATTCTCTTCTATCAAGATTTTTTTCAGCAAGAGACACTAGATACTTATATCCCTCTTCATCTTTCCCACAACGATAGAGCATTTGTGGATAGTAGGTACGTCCCTCTACATTTACTGGCTCATGCTCTAACAACTCTTGACAAGCATTTTCCCTTGTTTCTTCACCATCAAGAATTTCCATATCAATCGGCAAAAATGATGACTCCATTGCAAATGTATCAATAAAACTTCCATCTGCACGTTTTGCACTATAATACGTGCCTTTCGCCTCATTGTACCATTGCTTTAAATAGATATCTTTCATCTGCTCTTTTTTAATGCGTATCTTCTCTGCTTTTTTTGTATCACCCATCGCATTTAAAAGTGCCTCATAATACTTATATCCTACATATTGACTAGCCACCATATCACCTGCTTGTCTAACACTAATGTCGGATTCATTATAAGAGGCGATTCCTCTTCGTCCTTGTTCTGGGTAATGCTCAATAATTCCATCACCATCTTTATCCCAACGCTCTACATATTCATTACACGTTAAGCTATAATAGTTTTTAAACTCTTCTTTTTGCAAATATTCTTCATCTTGATTCCAAAGATATTGTTGGTAGCACGCCCGAATCACTTCAAAACTTCCCGGGTGATTTAACCAAAAATCTTCATCACTCACATAATCATCTGGGCATGGTTCTCCGTCTTTGGTGATTTCCCAATATGTACAGTAATCTCTTGATTCATTGATGTTCTTTGCAAACTCATAAAGCATATTTTTTGTATGTGTCGAAAGCCCAAGAGCTGCTGCACCATACGTTTGATGACTAACATCTCTCATGCAAAAAGCCATTCGACCTGGTAGCGCTGCCTCATACCATAAGCCAACTATGTCGTTACCATCATGCGCATATTCTAGTGCTTGCTCTTTCGCCCATGCAAACCCCTCTTCTAATTCTTTTCTTGAAGATTCTAATGTAATTTTTCCTTTTGTCATATTGTTCACTCGTCTCCTATAAATTATGTCTATCCCTCTGAATATAAATAATGTCTATTCCTTTGAGCCTGAAAATGTAACGCCCTCAATAAACGCTCGTTGTGCAAAGAAAAACAAAAGAATACATGGCAAAATCACAATCAATGATGCTGCCATCAACAGATTTGTATCCGTTGAATAAGTCCCTTGAAACCCTGCTAATCCAAGTGGCAATGTTTTCCATTTATCACTATTAATATAAATCAGTGGATCTGTAAAACTATTCCACGTCCCCATAAATTCCATTACTGCTACAGACATAAAAATCGGCTTAGATAGTGGAATGAACATTCTCCACCAAATTGCAAAATAACTACACCCATCTAATCTTGCTGCCTCTTCAATACTTACTGGCAAACGTGAATAAAATTGCCTATATAAAAATATAAAGAAAGCAGATCCAAACATTTTCGTAATAAATAACGGATACAACGTATCTAACATTCCAAAATCTCGAAACAAAATAAATCTTGGTATCAACAATACTTCTCCTGGTAAGAGCATTGTCGATAAAACAATTAAGAATAATACACCACTTCCTTTTGCTTTTAATCTCGCAAATGCATATCCTATTAACGAATTTGAAAAGACTGCAAAGATAATAGAAAGCGTTGCAACTATAATCGAGTTTCTAAAATATAACAAGAATGGAAATGCACTTAACGCTCTTGTATAATATCTAAGTGTAGGTGTTGTTCCAAATATTTTCATTCCCTGAATGGCTATTTCTTCTAAGCTACGTGTTGATGATGCTACCATCCAAAGTAATGGATATATAAATACCATCGCCAACAAACTCAGAATAATTGTAACCACTATTTTCCGTGTTCTAGTATTTCCTTTTATTGACATCGCTTCGTCCCCACTAAACTTTTTTCTTTCGTTTCTTCTTTTTTGAAATCATTTCTTGTTCATAGAATACCCACATATCACTGCTTTTAAAGACTAACATTGTAAATATCAAAATGATAACAAATAATAGCCATGCAAGTGCTGAACCATATCCCATTTTGAACCATTTAAACGCATTTTGATACAAGTAGTATGCATAAAAGAGAACTGAATTTCTCACCCCACCATTTAGCATATATCCTTGCGTAAAAGTTTGGAAAGAACCTATCATCGCCGTAATTACATTAAAAAAGATAATCGGAGTCATCTGTGGAATTGTAATATGAATAAACTTTTTAAAGCCATTTGCGCCATCTATCGCAGCCGACTCATAAAGACTCTTTGAAATGTCTTGAAAGCCTGCCAAGTAGATAATCATCGTTCCTCCTACTGTCCACAGACTCATAATAATAACTGCAGGCAATGACCAATTCGGGTCAGTGAACCAACCCGGTCCATCAATTCCTATTACTTTCAATCCTGCATTTAACAAACCGATATTCGGATTGAATATCCACAGGAATAATACCATCTGTGGTACCCCTTGTACTAAGTTTGGTAAATAAAAAATCGTTCGAAAGAAAGTGATTCCTTTAATCTTGCTATTCATTAAGAATGCCAATAAGAAGCCCAAGACAACTTGTAATGGAACTGCTACAAATGTATAGGTAAACGTAACTTTTAGCGATTGCCTTACATATTCATCACTAATTAATTTTTTATAATTGCCTAATCCTGCAAAAACGGGATCCGTAACAAGTTCCCAGTCAAAGAAACTCATTGTAAAAGAGTAAATCATCGGTCCCAGTGTAAATACCAAAAACCCAAATATCCACGGACTTACAAAAATATAAAAAGCTTTTGTTTCTGCATCAATTTTTTTCTTTTTATAGAGTATCTGTACGATTGTATGGATAATCAGATAAGCTATGGCCACTATACTCAAAAATGAGCATAGTGGCGCAATATCTTCTGAGATACCTATCGAACAGAATATTTCATTTAACTCGCCTATCCATTGCATGAATATTCCTCCTTAGGTAATCGCTTTTATTGTGCTAAAATTTGGTCAATTCGTTCTGCTAAACCTGGAAAAATATCTTTTGGAGCTGATGTACCTGTTCCAACTCCTGTTTCATCGTAGATTTCATCTAGTACTGAATTGATTTCATTTGTTCTTTTCTGTGCTTCTTGTGGTGTTTGTGCATATGCCGCATCGATAAATGCTTGCATATTCTTATCTGGATACATTTCCAAGAAACTATCTACTGCATTTGGGTTTACTGGAACACCATATGCATTCTTATCACCACCTAGTAATCTTTGTGCTGATTCACTTTCACACATCCATTTTACAAAAGTTTCTGCAGCTTCTTTGTTCTTTGATGAACTGCTGATAGATAGACCATTTATCTCTTTACTACCACCATTTCCAGGATATGTAATCAAATCCCACTCGAATCCTTGCACTTCAGCCATTTGTGGAATGTACCATGGCCAAAATCTGTGTAGATTGCAATTCGTTCACTTAGGAACCATTCCATCATACTTTGTCCCTCTGTTTGTACATTGTCTGGTACAAAACCTTTTTCTTTTATATCAATGATGAAATCTGCCATTGCAATCGCCTCTGGTGATGCTAAGTTACTTCTTGTTCCATTTTCTATGTAGAAAGAACTATCAAATGAATACATCAATGCACCTGTCCATGGCGCCTCACTACCAAATTGTTGTGGCTCTTTTGATGCATCTGTCATAGCTGCGATGGCATTGTAATACTCTTCGATTGTCATAATTGTTCCTGGCTCTGGAACTGCTACATTATTTTCTGCAAATAAATCTTTATTGATAGCCGTTACTTTTGGTTTTGCAATAAAAGGTCTTGCCATAACTTCGCCATCTACTTTCAGTGCGTCCACTACATTTTCTGATATATACATTGAAACGTCCACATCTTGAGCGTCAAAATTATCCGAAAAACCTGATAAATCTCCACCCGACATCAAATAAACATCAGCCATTGTCTTACCTGCGATTTGTGTTTGTACCTTTGTAAGATAATCTGATTCCATCCATTGTGTTTCTACTTCTATGTCTGGGTGATTGTCTCGAAAATCATCTACTGCTTTTGTAATTGCTGCATTTTCACTTTCAGCACCCCAGTATGCAAAAACCACTTTTGCTTTATCGCTTGAACTATCTCCACTTCCACTATCACCAGTACTTTCCTTGTTTCCGCAAGCAGTAAGTGCTACTGCAATCATCGCTACTGACAACGCTACACTAATTACCTTTTTCCACTTTTTCATCTTCTTATTTTCCTCCTTTTGATTCTACATTTTCAAACTTCTATTTGAAACCTATTTTTTTAACTCCGAGTTTTCATAACTCATTTGACACTTTTTTGATTCGACAAATCAATTTTTATTTACAACTTTCTCGTTTCGTAATATAAACGGGAAGAACTACTTTCACAGGAACTTCCCGACCCTCGATTCTTTCTCTTAGACAGTCTACTGCAATTTCACCCATTTCCACTGCATGGATATGTACAGATGTGAGTGGTGGAGTCATAAAATTTGCGTCTATGATATCATCAATACTGACGATTTTCACATCGCGTCCTACTTGTCGTCCTGCCTCAAAAAATGCACGATATGCACCCATCGCCATTGGGTCAGACCCTATTAAGAACCCATCTGGGAGGCTACCTGTCCGAATCGCTTTATACGCTAGTATATAGCCCTCGTTTCTTGTAAAATTTTCACCTATATAGAGGTGGTTTTGATAGTCGATTTTTTTACTTTTCGCATACGTTTCAAATGCTCTTTGTCTACTATCTTTTCTTCGTAACATTACCTTGTTCTTAAAGTCATTCACATAATCCCAGCTACCAATATAACCGATTGTCTTACAGCCACATTCCTGCATGTAATCAATCGCGCGAACCACAGCGTTTACAAAATCGCTTACAACACTATCATAATTTTCCATTTCATAATCCACAAATATTACTTGCTTTAACTTCTTGAAATAGGGGTTTTCTACATCAATCTTTCTTTTACCAATAATAATCACACTATCTAAACCACTTAATTTTTGATAGTCCTCATACGTATTCATATTGATAATGCCTGCATTGTTCATATTCAACTTATCCAAGCGACTCTCAACACCATTTCGTATGTATAAATAGTATGGGTCTTGAAGTTCTCCTCGCTCCAATTCTTCCATACCGATAGGAATAATACCCACTCGGTATTGTTTCAGGTCTTTTTTTTCAGCGTTCTTCGTGCTACGTGGTTTATACACATACTCCATCACATTTGCACATTGAATAATCGCTTTTTTGGTTTCCTCTGAAACTGCAAAATCGGTATCGCCTTTCAGCACTCTTGAAATTGTTGAAATAGAATATCCAGTTTGTTTTGCTATATCACGTATTGTTGCCACTGTTATTCACCCTTTTTTATTTCGTAAACGTTTACACTTTGTATTTTACTATAAGCAATATGGGCGCTACAAGCAAATGTGAAATATTCTACATTTATAGCTTGCACCCCCCCCCCACTTTTTGTGCATTTTTACCAATGTTTTGATGTCTTGTTTACTAAACACTTCCTCATAAAAATAACAGACATATCAAACGTCTGTTATTTTTATGAGGAACTATTCATTTGCACCACATTTAGATTCCTAATATCAAAAGTAGATATTATTCAATGATTCGAAAAGAACGTTTCCCAATTACTTGTGTATACCACATAGATTAAACATTTCTCCTCTATGGAATCATATTGTTCTACAAGTTGTCCCTCTCACATCACTTTCCCATATAATGCTTTCCTCAAGCTGTGGCTCGGTTCTATAAACAGGAGTTTCCTGTACTTGTTTTTCTATATTCCCTGCAATATAATCTTTCTTGAATTCATCATATACTTGACTGGTACTTTTAAAGCCACCATATAGCTTAGTAATAAAAGCTAACGTTTCCTC
>JGI994J12354_10001043_pt1 | contig 28164 bp, 27 predicted proteins | sample IntmicLarv3ML3BL_FD_12354 | JGI IMG/M metagenome (IMG submission 12354) | reverse complement strand
TTTTTTGTAATACAAGTTGTTTCATCCAAAACTATAAAAAGTATTTTTATATATTTTAACCACATTTTGTTTTACTAATTTGTCAGAGACTCCGAGAGGCTATTATTGCCAAGCTAGTAAATAAAGTATATATTTTTAGATTTTTTATACGATTTTTTAATATTTCTTCTCTGGGAATAAAGAATATTTTCCCAATTAATGTACCAGAGATCGCTTCTTTATAAGCATTAATATTACTATTTTCTATGTGAGAGATAATCTTTTCCAAAGATTTTTTTGAAAAATTATATAATTTTATCTCCTCTAAATATATTCCATCATCCAATCTCAAATATATATCTACACTTGTTGTAATTCCATAAGTGATGTGATTTATCACATAGTAAGAAAAAACATAATCCTTAAATTTAATAAATCTCAGTGGGTTTGCCCCTTGACTTATTGTTAACCTGTCATCAAATAACTCAACAACTATATAATAAATAGTTCTGGTGCTAAGAGGAGTAAAGGCTATTCCAACTATTATCAGAATTACTAAAGCATATCTTGGATTAAAAGATGTGTATGTATTTACAAGGAGAAAAATAAATCCACCTATAATGAGTTCAATTATAATTATAGGAATCGCACTTCTAATAATATTACTTTTAAGTTTCATAAAAATTTCCACCAGAAAAATTTTGAAATTTTCTTTAAATAAATTATCTTATCTATAAATCATAAATGAACTCTACATTGTTTATCACTGAAAACTGATGTAGTATTTGGCACATTTCTTCATACTCTTCAAAGGTTGTCTTATTGGCCCAACCCTTGGTTCTTACTCCAAAATATAGTCTTTTTATTCCCTTTTTATTTCTAAAGGTAATAGTCATATCTCTAGAGTTTTTCCAAGTACCAATTCCGTATTCTGGGGGAGTTGCTAATATTTTTTCAATGGTACTCATAAAAATTTTCTCCCCATCAATTACCAAATAATCTTTATCTATCGTTATTTTGTAGGGAGTTTTCTTATTCTTTTTTCTATATTCCAAATATATTGCCCCTCCAATTCCTCCCACCATTAGCAGTGTAAAAGGAAAAAAGCCAGCACCAAATAGAAATATTACTTCTCCAGTAGGCATGTTTGACTTTTCAACCAAAAGAACCAATACTACAGATAAAACTAGCATTCCTAAGGATGCAATTAAAATAAATCCCTTCAAAAATTTCATATGATTATTTAACATTTCTTTTTTTGGTACAAAAAATTCTCTTCCAACTAATATATCCAAAACTTCTTCTTTATCAATATTGCTTTTTCCAATATGAGAAAAAATCTTTTCAAAGGCTTTTTTTGAAAAATTATGCAATCTTATTTCCTCTAAATTTTCTCCATCATGCAACCTCATCAGTCTTTCTGTGCTGACCTTAATCCCATTATAACTATGATTTACAACATAGGACGAAATATCATAATCTTTAAAATTAATGGTTCTTACTGGATTACCACCTAGTTTTATTGTCAACCTATCATCAAATAACTCCACAACAGTATGGTTAGCCTTAATACTAAGAATAGCAAAAAGCACTCCAACTATTATTATAATTATCAGAGCATATCTTGGGTTGAATGATGTATAGATATTAACAATAAGATAGATTATTCCACCTAAAATAATTTCAAGTATAGCAGCACCTATAGCACTTTTAATAATATTACTTTTAAACTTCATAATGTTTCTCCCCCAGTGACATAATAAATATCAAGACAAAGAATTCCAATAGAGAAATAGAATAGCGAGACTGCTGAAAAACTAGCAAAAATTTTTTACTAAAAGACAGAATTTATTACAACAGTTCGTTTTTAGCACTGGCTAGCTGCTACCCAGCTAGCCAGCTTGGATGGGGGGGAGCTGGCGGCGCCTTTGTGGGAAGAACCCCCACACCCCCAATAAATAAAGAAAGTTATGAATATCTAGGAACTGCTGAAAAACTAACAAAATTTTTAGTTTTTCAACAGCCAAGATAATAAAGAATTTTTATCTCTATTTAAAATTTTTTACAAAAAAATTCCAGTAGTAATGGATATAGCATATCATTGTTATTTATGTAACTATCATGATCGTGATCTTTTATGATTTTCAGTTGACTATTAGGTAGAGTATTTTGAATTTTTATATAAGTTTCTTCTTTGAAAATATCATTTTCGCTAGCTATTAAAAATGTTGGATTTGTTACTTTTTTTATATCATCTAGTTCTATATTTGGTTCTTCTAACATCAATTTAAATAGAGGACTTTTAGTTTTTTCATAATGGGATTTTATAAAATCATAACTTTCCTCTGTAAAATCACTTGGTTTTAAATTTACTCCAAGCAATACGAGTTTATCTAATAAATTTCCATATTCCATTGCCAAAAGTAAAGCCATTATAGCACCATCGCTAAAACCCAAAATGGATGGATTTTTCAAATCCAACTCTAGAATAAATTGATATATGTCTTGAGTCATTATTTCATAAGAAAAAGAATCTACTTTTTCGCTTTCCCCGTGTCCTCTGCTATCAATAGAATAAATAGTGAAATTTTCTTTTAACTTATTCACTATTTTATCGAAAATATGATGATCTTCTCCATTTCCATGTAACAAAATGAGAGTAGGTCCAGTCCCTATCATATCATAAAATAATTCAACATCATTTACTTTTATATTCATGATTATATCTCCAATATGGCTAACAAATTTTTAACAACTTTTAATTCATATTTTTTCTCTTATTCATTCTCTTTTCGCAACCAACCTAAAGTCTTTTTGTTTTGAATTTCCCATTTACCCTCCATCATTTTTAGGCCATATCTTTCCCGTGAATTGGCAAAAGGACCAGGATTTTGCTGTATTATTTCAATTTCATCCTCTGTTACATCACTTATAATGGCAACATGACCATATCTATTGTAAGAAGTAGCTCCAAATACTATTAAATCACTTACTTCTGGCTTAGAGATACTCGGATTAGAATATTGTATCAAATTTCTTTTGGGACTCATCTTTCCATCTGGAATATTTTCGTCAAAAAAATCTTTGGCATGCCCATAACTATCTGGCATTTCGTGATCCAAATATTCATAATAATATCTTTTTACAAATTCTACACATTGATATTTTAATCCCAAATTATATCCACTTGATGTCGTATTACGACCAATGACATTACTTACAGGACCATTATAATATACAATAACATCATTAAAACTATCAACTTTATCCCCTATTTTTACTTTTTCACCAGTGGTAGGATCAGAGGTAGTGGAGGTTATTTTAATATAAATACGATTTCCAATAATTCCAACTAATATAAGTATCAGCAATATAATTAAATATTTTATTTTTTTCATTTTTTCCTCTTTTTTATTTGCTGTTTTATTTGCAATTAATTATAAAAAATATTAGAAGATTAGTTATATTTTATTTATTAACAAGGATATTTAACAAAACTATTCAAACTTTACTTCGTGGACTCGTAAAAATATTTTTCTATCATCATATTCACTTGCCATAACGACCAATTTTTCATCATCCAAAAAAACTTCATGACTTTGGTCAGGCTTAGAAAATTCACCTATGGTTTTATCCTTGAGATTCAGCAAAAACGAATGTATGTAACCACCATGACCTATAGTCATATATAAAGACAAATAAAGAAAACCATTTTGCGCTGAAAAATCATGTATTTGTGCAGAGTTTTCAATAATAATCTCGCTAATTTCATTTTCATATTTGGATAAAAAATTACTTCCATCTGATTTGTGAGAATAATAAATTTTATTTCCATCAATGGAGTAATTATCAACTCTTGTTAGTAACTCTGTTTCTTCTCCAGTTGATAAGTCTTTGAACATCAATGTTTTGGGATTTTGACAGTAATAATCACCACTAAAATCAACTACTTTTAGATAATACATTTTTTCGTCATGAAACTTTATATTGGAAATGTTGTCAGCTAAAGGCTCTATTTTTCTTTCTTTTATATCATAGGTATAGGCTTTTAGTTTTTCAAAATTGTAATACCGCTGTGCACTCACAGTGCTAATTGATATTGAGAAATAAATTTTACCATCATAAATAGTACCAGATTTATCCTTTCCATTCCCAACTAAATTATTCAAACGAGAACTTTTCCCATCAAGGTCATCATCATTAAATTCCACATAAGTAAATTCATTGGAATCAAAATTATAAATTGCCAAACATGGTTGGCTTCTTCCTTCTTCTATTTCATAATTGATAAAATAGATATTTTCTGTATCTTGAGTCAAGTATTCTCCCACCCTTTGACTACTCTTAATATCTCTAATTTCTTTGGTTTTATAGTTTTGCCAATAAGCTTTCTCAAATTGAGACTCTCCCATTTTATTAATACCAATAATATTAAACATTATGCTATCATTATGGGGAGGCATCTCTATATTCAGAGGAAATCCTCCTCTAGGTCTCTCAAAATTATAAGTTTTTATGTCTATATTAATAAAGGTCCAATTTTTTCTCAGTTCCTCAAAGGATTTTTCTTCGACCTCTTCTAATTTATTATGGTGTTCTTCCAATTGTTCTTCATGTCTGAAAGAATTTTCCAAAGATTTTTTATTAAATTTAAAAAATTTCATGGATTCTGGAAAAATATTATCAATATCCCTTGCCAAATCAAAGTATGACCTATTATCTTCAGGAATATTTCTTTCATATATTTCATCCATTTTTTTCAATTCTTCATCTGAAATTTCTCCCATATCTCCATATTCATCCATATCTCTTCCTGCAGTCATCAACATTTCAAATTCTGGAGCATAATAGGAACCCCAGCGTCTTGGTAATTCCTTTGGATTAATTAAATTAATAAAATTGTCTGGATTTTTTAAAGTTCCAAAATATATATTTTCTCCTCTAGATACTAACCATAGAGCAAAGTACAAAAATGAATCATCAGATGTACTTCCTTCAATGACTTTCATCAAAAGCAGTAATTTTTCACTATTTTCTGCTCTTTGTGCATAATAAAGAACATAGGTATTAAATGCCAATCTAGAATCATCATCTAGCTCATATAATTTTCCATTTAATATTTCTAAATATTTTTTATTATTCATTCCAGCTTCTTTTACTGTCTCATCAATCAAATTCCAAAATTTTTCATTGGTCATGGATCCTCCAAATAGTGTTATGCTCAAAAAAATAAATAAAAAAAACTTGGTCAATTTTTTTACCATAATTTCTCCTCGTGTGATGTGTTTTATGGCTAAAATTTTAGTGTTTTAAATTTAGATAATTATAAAACAGTTAATTTCGATTAAAAAGATATGTTTTTAATCTTGGGGCCATTTTAGCACAAAAAATATACAAAATAAATAATAATTTTTATTTTGACAAATTTTTTAATACGTTCATAGCTCTATTACTATCTTTTATATCAACAAAAATGTGATCATGATAATATCCTGCTACTACATTGCAACTTATATTTGCCTCTCCTAAAGCTTTTGAAAAGGCAGCAGTTAGACCCACTGCTTCCAAAGATGAATGAATAGCAAGGGTTATCCAAGAACAAATATATTCATAAGAAAGATTTAATTTGTCTGCAATTTCTCTTTTCAAGATAAGGGTAATTGCTTCTTTTTCCTTAAAAAGCATTAAAATATCTTCCGAATTTATTTTAGAAAAATCACTAACCTTTGTATATACATATTCTCCATTATTTAATTTTGGTTCTAAATTTTTTAATAATTCTTCTAAATTTTTTTCTCCTGACATAGATGTCTCCTCTCTGGCATAATATGGTTTACAAATAAATTGCTTTATTCATAGTGAGTGCTCGAAAACTATCTGATTTTTTTGCTAATTTTCATATATTGTAATTAATAATCTGCTATCAAAAATTGACTTGGGGGATATTACAATCTCATCCATAGGAATATTATCACCATATCTTTCCTTTAGTTTTTCCTGAACAATTGAATCTGATAAATCAAAATCCTTCAATTTTTCCAATTTGCCTATTTCTATATTGGCAGCTCTTTTGTATATTTTCCATATTAATTCAGAGCAATAAATCTTGTCATCACTCCACTCAAAGGTCAAATCGTAATCTTTACCTAAAAACTTTTCCCCTTCCTTTTCCATTCTAGACAAAGTTTCTCTGTCTAATATTTTATCTGATTTTTTTAATCTTTTTACTACATAATGACTATCTTTTCCTCTTGCAATCCAATTATCCAAAAGGGTTAATTTTGCTGGTTGGATTGCCTCATATACATAATATTTATTATTGATATTATATACAATACCACAGTGAGAGTACTGTGATTTGGTAGCTCTTTGGATGGCTTGGCTCTGACTAGAGAGAGAAACCTGAAAAATTATATCCCCATTATTAAATTGAGGAATTGTAGCTGGAATATTATGATTTTTATTGACACCTATTCCCAATAAAAGTGCAATTAATACTATAACAAACATAAAAAATTTTTTCTTCATAAATTTCTCCCAAAATTAATAAAAATTTTACCAATAATTTCAACCAAATAATCTAAAAATATATTACACCATATCAAATAATTTATCAATGAAAAATATGATATTTTTGAGGGAAAATTGTAAAGTATCCAGACTTTATCACTTGCAACTTATTTAAAACCTATAAACCCTAACAATTACATGGGATTTATAGGTTTTTTAATCCTATTTTTCTGTTGCAAACCAACTACTTCCATATTTTTTCAATTCTTTGTATTTTACAAATTCTTTTTCTTAAAAAATATTTAGGTTTTAGCAGTATTGCTATTTAAAAAATAAAAATAAGAATTTTTAAATTTAAGTCAATATTTTAGATAAATTTTTCTAGAAATTTATCATATAATATTATGAAAATTATTAAATTTATGGTATAATTTCACTTGATTATTAAATTTGGAGGATAAAAAATGATAGGAGTAGAAGCATTTAGAATCAAAGGTGGAGAACCACTTTCAGGCGAAATAAAGGTAGAAGGATCAAAGAATTCCACTCTTCCTATATTTATGGCAACATTAGTAGAAAAAGGAACTTATACTTTAAAAAATGTTCCAAATCTCAGAGATATTAAAACATCCATAGAACTCCTCCAAAGTCTCGGACTCACAGTGGAAAAATTATCAACACATTCATATAAAATAATAAATAATGGATTAGATACTCTCATAGCTTCATATGATTTGGTAAAAAAAATGAGAGCTTCATTTTTGGTGATGGGTGGAATGTTGGCCTATGGTTCCAAAGGGAAGGTCTCATTACCAGGGGGATGTACTATTGGTGCAAGACCTGTAGATTTGCATTTGAAAGGCTTTGAAGCTCTGGGGGGTAAAATTAAAATAGAGCATGGTTATGTAGATGTAAGTTCCAAAGAATTGGTCGGAGCCAACATTATCTTAGATTTTCCTAGTGTAGGAGCTACAGAAAATATAATTTTGGCAGCAGTAAAGGCCAAGGGTACTACAATAATAGAAAATGCCGCTATGGAACCTGAAATAGAAGATTTGTGCAATTTTCTGAATAAAATGGGAGCCAATATCACTGGAGCTGGTACTAGTCGAATAGAGATAAAAGGAGTTAAAAAACTCACCCCATGTGAACACTCAATAATCAGTGATAGAATTGTAGCAGGAACTTATATAATTTTGTCAATATTATTTGATGGAAAAATAATAGTAAAAGGAATAAATAAAGAACATTTGGGAAGTTTTCTCTTAAAATTACAAGAAATGGGAGCAGAATTCAAAATAACTGGAGATAAACTGGAAGTTCTATCAAAATTAACAGATTTGAGGCCTATAAAAGTGCAAACAATGCCTCATCCTGGATTTCCAACTGATTTACAATCCCAATTAATGGCATTGCTTTGTCTTGTCAAAGGAAATAGCGAAATAAAAGAAACTATCTTTGAAAATAGATTTATGCATGTACCAGAACTCAATAGAATGGGTGCTAAGATATATGTAGATGGAAATCTTGCACAGGTTACAGGAGTCAAAAACTTTTCCTCTGCAGACGTAATGGCAAGTGATTTGAGAGCTGGAGCAGCACTCATATTGGCTGCTCTCAAAGCCAAAGGAACAACCACAATAAATAGAATTTACCATGTGGATAGAGGTTATGAAAACATAGAAAAGAAGCTTCAAAAGCTAGGAGCCAATATAGACAGAATAAAAATAGAATTATAAAAACGGAGGATAAATGGAAAAAATTATAGGGATAAATCCTGTAATAGAAGCCTTACAAAATAAAGAAAGTAACATTGAGAAAATAGAAATTTACAAAGGTTTAAAAGAAGAAAAAGTAGCCAAAATTAAAAGAATGGCTTCAGAAAGAAATATAAAAATTTTTTATAATAACAAAAAAGTCGATAATTCTCAAGGTGTGGTGGCAATTATTGGTGATTATGATTATTACATTGATTTGGGAGAATTTTTGGAAAAAGTAGCTCCTCTCAAAAAAAGTATTGTTTTGATATTAGACGAAGTACAAGACCCTAGAAACTTTGGGGCAATAATCAGAAGTGCAGAAGTCTTTGGAGTACACGGAATAATCATTCCTGAAAGAAATTCTGTTCGAATTAATGAAACAGTGGTAAAAACTTCGGCAGGGGCAATAGAATATCTGAATATAACAAAGGTCACCAACATTTCAGATACCATAATCAAACTAAAAAAATTGGACTACTGGATTTACGGTGCAGATGGTGATGGAAGTAATGATTATTCCAAAGAAGATTTCCCTCAAAAAGTAGCTCTTATACTGGGAAGTGAGGGAAAAGGAATGAGAAAAAAGGTCAAAGAAAATTGCGATATTCTCATAAAAATACCTATGTATGGGAAGATTAATTCCCTTAATGTTTCTGTGGCTGGTGGAATATTACTAGGAAAAATTGCAGCGACTCAAAATTTAGTATAGATATTCAGTCTTGATAATAATTTTACAAAATTTCAAAAAAAATATAGATAAAATAATTTTGGTGTGTAGAGGTGAAAAATTTGAAAGAATATAATTTTAAAGATATAGAAAATAAATGGCAAGAAAGATGGGAAAAGGAAAATATATTTAAAACATTAAATACTGTAGAAAACAGGGAAAACTATTATGTCTTGGAAATGTTACCTTACCCTTCTGGAAAATTGCATGTGGGACACGCAAGAAATTACACAATAGGAGATGTAATTGCAAGATATAAGAGAATGATGGGGTATAATGTATTACATCCTATGGGATGGGATTCTTTTGGACTTCCTGCTGAGAATGCGGCCATTCAAAATGGTGCTCATCCTGCAATATGGACCAAAACCAACATTGAAAATATGAAAAGACAATTGAAATTATTGGGATTTTCTTATGATTGGGACAGAGAAATAGCAAGTTACAAGCCTGATTATTATAAATGGAATCAATGGATATTCAAAAAACTATACGAAAAAGATTTGGTATATAAGAAAAAATCCCTTGTTAACTGGTGTCCAGATTGTAATACAGTCCTTGCCAATGAACAAGTGGAAGATGGAAAATGTTGGAGGCATGGAGATACCTCTGTAATTCAAAAAGAATTGGAACAATGGTTTTTTAAGATTACAGATTACGCGGAAGAATTATTAGAAGGTCATGAAGAGATAAAAGATGGTTGGCCAGAAAAAGTAATTACCATGCAAAAAAACTGGATTGGAAAGTCCTATGGAACTGAAATAGTTTTTACTGTTGTTGAGACTGGAGAATCTTTGCCAATGTTTACCACAAGAATTGATACAATCTATGGGGTGACTTACTGTGTGGTTGCACCAGAACATCCAATTGTAAACCAAATTTTAGAGGCCAATCCAAATATAAAAACTGAAATTATGAATCTAAAAAATACAGATGTCATTGAAAGATCCGCTGAAGGCAAAGAAAAACATGGGGTGTTTTCTGGGTGGTATGTACAAAATCCATTGACTCAAGAAAAAGTGCAACTATGGATAGCAGATTATGTGTTGATGAACTATGGAACTGGTGCAGTAATGGCAGTTCCAGCTCATGACGAAAGAGATTTTGCCTTTGCCAAAAAATATAACCTACCAATAAGAGTTGTAATTAATCCCAAGAAAGATACAGCTTTAGATTCAAACACAATGACTGAAGCATTTACAGACACTGGAATAATGGTTAATTCTGACAAGTTTGATGGAATGAATTCAAGAAAAGCCTTGGAAGATATCTCAATTTTTGTAGAAAAAGAGGGAAATGGAACAAGAACAGTAAAATATAGATTAAGAGACTGGGGAGTATCTCGTCAAAGATATTGGGGAACACCAATACCAGCCTTATATTGTGATAAATGTGGGTTGATTATGGAAAAGGATGAAAATCTTCCAGTAATTTTACCAGAGGATGTTTCTTTTAGTGGGAATGGAAATCCTATAGAGACTTCTTATTCTTACAAACATTCCATTTGTCCTGTATGTGGGGGCGAGGCTAGAAGAGATACAGACACTATGGATACCTTTGTGGATTCTTCTTGGTATTTCTTGAGATATTGTGATGCTCACAATGAAAATTTACCCTTTGCCAAAGATATCATTGATAATTGGACTCCAATTGACCAATATATTGGTGGAGTAGAACATGCTGTAATGCATTTGTTATATGCAAGATTTTTCTACAAAATACTGAGAGATTTGGGGCTTTTGTCCTTTAACGAACCATTTAAAAGACTACTAACTCAAGGGATGGTATTAGGTCCATCATACCACTCAAAGATTGAAAATAAATATATTCATTCAAGTGATATCATAAAAAAGGGCGAACAGGCCTTTTATAAGGAAACCAATGAAGAATTGACAGTAAAAATAGAAAAAATGTCCAAATCAAAAAATAATGGAGTAGATCCAGAAGAAATGGTCGTCCAATTTGGAGCAGATGCAACTAGGCTATTTATAATGTTTGCAGCTCCTCCAGAAAAGGAATTGGAATGGAATGAAAATGGTCTTGTAGGTGCATCCAGATTTTTGTCTAGAGTCTGGAGAGTCACGTTGGAAAATAAAGAACAAATAGAATTTGGTGATATTGATATCAATAATATTTCTACTGAAGATAGAGAGCTATTAATTAAATTACATCAAACTATCAAGAAAGTGACTGATTCCATTGAAGACAACTATCATTTTAATACAGCTATTGCTGCAATGATGGAGCTTGTGAATGAAACTCAAAGTTTCAAAAATAAAGTTTTAGATAAAAATAATAATACTAGTGAATCAAAAAAAATCTTTGGTTCTATAATAAAAAATCTTGTGATAATGTTATCTCCATTTGTTCCTCATTTTTCTGATGAATTATGGGAAGAAATGGGCAATAATGGGTATGTATTCAATGAAAAATGGCCTACATATCAAAAAGAATTGACTATAGGAGAAGAATCCACTATTGCTATACAGGTCAATGGAAAGATGAGGGGCACTATCTCTGTGGAAAGAGGTCTAGGTAATGATATTGTTGAAAAACTAGCTCTGGAATTGGAAAATGTACAAAAACATATAGAAGGAAAGACCATTATAAAAACAATTGTCGTACCAGAAAAAATAATTAATATTGTAGTAAAATAATATGTAATAAAATAATTTTGTCTAATAAAAAGCCAAGATAGTAGCAATTATCTTGGCTTTTATAATATAAAAGGTGTGCGTATATAGTAAAAAAATTACTAATTAGGTTATGGTTGTGTCACTTGTGGTTGAGTAGTACCCTGTGGCTGCACTGCTTCTGGTTGAGTTGTTTGTGGTTGAACTACTTGAGGCTGCACAACTTTTGGTTGTACTGCTTGTGGTTGAGTCTCCTGTGGCTGCACTGCTTGAGGCTCCGCAATTTGTGGTGTTGGAAGTTGATTATTGGCAACTGCTTGCCTATTTTCAGAATGAGCATTGGCTTGGTCATATCTTCTTCTCATCATTTGAGTTTTAAATTTTGCCTTCTCAGTAGCTATCTCAATATTTAATCTCTCTATATTATTCCAATCAGGGACTTCTCTTATCAATTCCTTTCTTATTTCAAGCATTTTCTCTTCTATAGCAATGGATACTCTTTCAATTTCTGGGTTAGGTGCTCTGTATGTTCTAGAATGTACTACATGTCCTCTCATAGCTTTACCATGAGAATGTCCTTTTTTGCCAGGTCCTCTTCCAAAAGCTATAGTTCCTATTGCTAATGCTAAAATAACAGTTAGTAACACTTTTTTATTCATTGTTTTATATCAACTCCTTCTTTCTTTGATTGATATAAATTTATCATATAAATGTGTCCTGAAAATGTCTTGAGAAAAATTTTAAAATAAAATATTAAATATCAAAATAATTTGCATTTAATTATTGCATGGCGAAAAGCTTATTAAATGGTATAAAAGATTACACTTTAAATACTAATGGTTTTTTTTAGGGAGATGAAATTTATTCATATCTAACCCTTCTATTTCAAGCAATTTTATTTTTTTATCAAGTCCACCTGCATAACCAGTAAGGTTTCCATTGACTCCTACCACACGGTGACATGGAATTATAATTGATATTGGATTATGCCCAACAGCTCCACCTACAGCTTGGGATGACATGGTGGAGAGGTTCATTTGTTTTGCTATTATTTTACTCACATCCCCATAAGTTATTACTTCTCCCAATGGGATATCGCACAATATTTTCCAGATATTTTCCCTAAAAGCAGTCCCTTTTGGAGCTAAATTTGGGATAAAATTTGGATTTTTTTTGCTAAAATACATGTCCAACCATTTGATAGTGTCTTTAAATATAGGTAATATGCTCTTAGTGTCTGACTTTGGTAAATCATTTGGATAGTATTTTTGATTTTTATTATATAGGGCTGTTAGTGCCTCACCATCACTGACAAGGACAAGCACTCCCAATGGGGAGTTATATTCACAAGTATATTTCATAAATCTCCTTAATTTTTGATAATTATATTAAAATTATACTGACAAAACTTCAAAAAAATTAATTCTTAAATAATAAAAGTCAACAATTGCCAGTATAGACAAAATTCAAATGTTTGGCTGCAATACTAGCTAGAAGATATATACTTTCTATTGGAGTGGGATTTTTGTCTGTCATTTTAAAACAAGGGAAAAATCTACTTATGTGCAATGGAATATTGGGGTTTACAGACTTTAACCAAATAGCTTCCTCATCCATTTCATGGGGATTATCGTTCAAATCTGGAATAATTAGAGTGGTAACTTCCACATGAGATTTTTTACTAGCTATAAAAATGTTTTCTTTGACTGTTTCCAAGTCTCCCCCTACCATTTTATAAAAATTTTGGTTAAATCCCTTTAAATCAATATTAAAACCATCAATATATGGTAATAATTTTTGGAAAGGCTCAGAGCAAATGTAACCATTAGTAACTAGAACATTTTTTAATCCATATTTACGAGCTAATCTAGCACAATCTAATACATATTCATATCCAATTAATGGTTCATTGTAAGTATAAGCAATTCCTATGTTTTGTTGAGATTTTAATTGAAGAGCCTTATTAATCAAAATTTCTGGTGATACATAAGTGGTATTTCTTTGACTACCACTGACTTGAGCAATGGAATGATTCTGACAAAAACCACATCTAAAGTTGCAACCATAACTTCCAATGGATAGAATTTTTTTTCCAGAAAAAAATTGTCTAAGAGGCTTTTTTTCAATTGGATCCAGTGCAATGGAAGTAATTTTGCCATAATTTTCACAGATAATTTGATTGTTTTGATTTTTTCTCCCACGACAAAATCCAAATTGCCCTTCTCCAATAGTACAATGCCTGGGACAAATATCACACATTAAATTCATTTGTGCCGTACCACTTGAAATCTTTCCAGTGTATATTTTTCATCTGGAGCAATTCCAGCTTTTTCTCTAGCAATGGCAATTTGAGTATCAATATCATTAATACCATCTAAATTAGGCAACAATAACCCTCTTTTATTACCAGAAGTAACAATAACCCCATACTTTTTTACATCCAAGACTTCTTTTGTATCAATTACCTCAGGATTTCCTAAGATATCAACACTATATTCCAAATCAGCCAATTCTTCTTTACTAATAGGCTTGAAACGGTTATCTTTCGTTCCAGACAAAATAGTATTTCGTATTATTTCTTTTCCAAGGGACTCTTCTGTGGGGAAAATAGTACCAATGCATCCTCTCAGTTGTCCATCTATCTTTAAAGAAACAAAAGCACCAGCACGATTATTTTTCATTTCTTCTGGCAAATCCTCTGGCAATTCAAGAACAGAGCCTGTTTTTATGTATGTTTCAAGAGTGGATTTTGCCAATTTTAAATAGGGATTGGTTTTTTCTTCGTCAACTTTTTCCATCATTAGATTTTTTTTATAAATAATATCAAATTTTCTTGAATTATCAATACCCAGTATATTAAAAGCAGCTACCCCATACCCAACACCAAAAGGTCCCTCATAAGATAAAACAGTGGATTTTATAGCTAGACCATCTAAAACTCCAGCCATTACTTGAAAAGTTCTAAGACCACATTCAGCAGCATTGACACACAAGGAGTCATCAAAAGTTAACAATTTGTAAAAATCCCCATTTTTAAGTGCACTCATCACTTCCTTATCAAATACTGGTCCTTCTTCAGCAAAACCATAAGGTCCATCTTTTTTGAGTTTGTGAGATAAATCTCCACTTGCAATGAAAACTATCTTCCGATTCAACATATGTGCAGCATTGGTAATAGCTTTTCCAAAATTATAATGTGCCAATGGTGATAATCCTGATGGTCCGATTTTCACCACTTTGCATTTATTATACTTTTTATTAATAAAATCCAATGGAATCATAGTTCCGTGGTCTAAATTTGGATTTTGTTCCCCTATTGTTCCAGCAGGAATATTATTATTCTTTGAAATTAAAGTTAGGGCTTCTACAAAGGGTTCATCATATTCCACTTCCATGGAATAGTCAGTCACTCCAAATTGTAATAAATTTCCTGTGGATTTTTTGCCTGGTGATATATGAAAATAATCCTTATACAAGATGGAATGAGGTGAAACTACAACAATAGTATCTGGTTTTAATTCTGAAATTTTATATGCCACCAATTCCATTGCGTTGATTGTACTTTGAATTTCTTCTTCTTTCCCCTTCCCCACTTCGTTTAAAATGATTGGTGGATGAGGAACAACGAATGCACCTATTACTCCCATAAAAACCTCCCGAATTTATATTTTTTTGTTATCTATTTTCTTTGTTTTCTATAATCTTAATTTTTAGATATTATTGATAATTTAATAATTTTTCTTTTCATTAATTTTTTTCCCAAAGTTTATCATAAATTATATGAGAATAACAGTGTTAATATTATTATTGTAATCGAACCATAAGTAAAACCTTTGGCCAAATATAAACTGTATTTTTTTAATATTTTCCCCAGAAAAAAACCCAAACCAACATAAATTATGTACATAATTATCCCTATGACCGCAATCACTAATCCAGCAAGTGCCAAAATTGGAGCAATCATCAACGAATGAATGAATCCAATTAAATTGTGAATAGCAGTAAAAAAAATGATTAACATTACCAGATATGATACTAAAAACCACTTTTTGCTTTCCATATTTATATGATTTTTTATATTAAAGATTTTTTCAATGATTTTTTTCATGAATTTCCCTCTTTATTTAATATTATTTATGTTATAAATCTATTTGTTAAAGATTGCTGAAAAACTATCCAAAAATTTTTAGTTCTTCAGAAATCTCAATTATTGACTATTTTTTTTACAATTTATATATTTCCGCGAAAAAATCCTCATATTCAGTGGAAGAAACCAACTTGTATCCTAGCTCTTCTACAGCTGGGAAATATAAAGGATTATTGGCTTCCCCTATTTTCACATGATTTTTTAATTTAGAAATATACAAATTATCTAATTTATAATTTTCCAAAAAATATTTGTATATACTATATCCACCACAGATAAAAATATCCATCCCAGATGTCTCGTATTTTCTTAATAATTCATCAATATTAACATCAAAATCCAAAATCTCCACTGTTCTATTTTTTTTCATAAGATTAATTGGAACTACCTTTGAAGTGGTAAGTCCAAATAACACCACATTTCCAATGGTTTTAGATTTATAGTATTCTAACTCTTCTTTACTGTGCCATAAAAGACCATTTCCAGTTGGATTAGCGTCTCCAATTAGGTTAAATTTGGAAAGGCATACTATTATATTTAATTCGCTTTTTTTCATCTTTAGATAGCCACCTCATATTGGATCTTCTCACCATGTCTATAATTCTCTAGAATTACATCTTCTGGCTTAAAATTATATATGGAGGTAAAGTTATTTATCTTGGCAGTGGCTCCTTCAAAACATTGGCAATTAACTTGCTCTAAAAGCTTTTCCATATGCCTATCATAAATATGCAAATTATGAACGCTCCAAATTATTTCACCAGGATTAAGACCACATTCCATAGCGACCAATCTATGCAAAATTGTATATTGATAAACATTGGCTAGAAGTCCCAAAGCCACATCACAACTACGTTGCCTTACTTCTAGGTATAATTTGTCTCCAACTACACTCCATTGGGTAAGATGAACACATGGAGTCAGAGCCATTTTATCTAAATCCTCAGGAACCCATATTTCAGTCATTATTCTACGACTGTTTTTATTATTTTTTAACTCACCAATTACATAATCCAGTTGACTTTTATAACTAAAAATAGGTTTTCCAATTTGATAACCATAGGCTTTTCCAATAGTGCCATCATTCATTTTCCACTCGTCCCAAAACTTGCAGTTTAATTTATTTAATTCATCTACTTGGTTAGATTGTAGTATCCATATCCAATAAAGTTCCCTGATTGGGTCTTTGCTAGGAGAAAATCTAGAGGTAATAAGATGTGCCTCTTCTGTTGAATTGTCCAATCTAAATTGATATCCAATATAGCTTTTATAGTGTGCAGGGGTCCCATCAGCATATTTTGTCCTCACATCTCCAATACTCCAGACTCCATTTTTATCTATAGTCTCAACAATATCCTTATATATTTTATCAAAGGTACTCATTCTAATTCACCTCATAAAGTTTTGTTAGATTTATTATACAACATAATTTTTAAAGAGTACATTTATTTTTTTACAAACTCTAAATAAAATAAATTTTATAAATAGTCAATGATATTAAGAAAACTCACAAATTATTAACATTATCTATAAAAGACTCTTTCTTCTAGAAAATGCATTAATATTTTGACATATTTTATATAATATGATATTCTATCAAGTGTAGAATACTTTCTAGATTTTTAGTGGGAGGAAAAATATGGGAAATAGTATAAAAACTTTTATTCTAATAATGGCAATGACCTTTATAATGCTTTTGGTAGGAAGTGCAATAGGTGGAAGACAGGGGATGATTTTTGCCTTTGTGATTGCCTTAGTTACTAATTTTGCTTCCTATTGGTTTAGCGACAAAATAGTACTGTCAATGTATCGAGCTATCCCTTTAGATACAAATCACCATGTCTATAGACTAACCCAGACCCTTGCCACAAGAGCTAACTTACCAATGCCAAAGGTCTACATAATAAATGAAGCTCAACCTAATGCCTTTGCAACTGGAAGAAATCCAGCAAATTCTGCTGTGGCTGTGACTCAAGGGCTTTTGGATATGATGGATGAAAATGAGCTCTCAGGGGTAATAGGTCACGAATTAGGACATATTCATAATAGAGATATATTAATTCAATCAATGGTAGCAGTAATGGCATCTGCAATTACATTTATGTCCACCATGGCAAGGTGGGGAACAATCTCAGGAAACAATAGAAGAAGAAATAGAAATTCTGGAATTATTTTGTTATTTGCTGCTATTTTGGCTCCAGTGGGAGCTACTTTGGTGAGAATGGCAATCTCTAGGACAAGGGAATTTAAAGCTGATAGTTTTGGTGCAAAAGTAAGCCGAAATCCCCAATTTTTATCAAGTGCTCTAGGTAAACTTGAATCAGGAAGCCGAAGAATAGCCATGAGTGCTAATCCCGCCACTGAAAATATGTTTATAATTAATCCGTTAAGTGGAGATACTATTTCAAAATTATTTAGTACACATCCTTCCACACAAGATAGGATAAATGAATTAAGTAAAATGTCTTATACAGACAATTATTAAGGAGGAATTAATGAAAAAGAACTTGTTATGGTCTATACTTACTTTTATGTTTTTATCTGTTAATATGTTTGCAAAGGAAATGTATGTTGAGAGCTATGTGGTATCCAGATTAGGCAATTCACTTAGCAATGCTCCAGATTTTGTCAGCAATGGGACTCAAGTGAAAGGAGTGAGGATAACCAACACGATAGTAAACCAATTGGGGATAGCAGATTCTCCCTTTTATATAAAGGCCACTGATGGAAGGGAAATAATGGTGAGATTAGGAGATTATATCACAAGAGGTTTTGGAGATAGGGGAATTACTGTTATTGCCAGAAGAGAATTTGAAAGCAGATTTTCTTCAGTGGATGGAAGTGTAGTCTTCAATCCAAATGAAGTATTAAGCCTAGACTTAGTTGATTATACTAGAATTGATGAATCAGTAGATGGAAATGTCGTGATTGATCGAAACGAAATCCTGAATCTGAATGCTGATTAAAATCTAGTTACAAACAAATAGTCAGAGAAATTTCAAATTATTATACAGTAAAAGGGAGTTATTTTAAGAGAGATGAAAAAACTCATTATTAACAAAGAAAAATTATCTTCAATAGTACAACATTTTTTCCAGAATGAGACTAGAAGGTTCTACTCTTCTGGAGTTAAGCTCGCCTACGAAAATTACAGAAGAGCCAATTCCCCTCTTTGGGTCAATTCCCTTTGCTATTTTACTTTAATATCAATAGTGCCTGTGTCTGCTATATTATTTAGTTTTGGTAATTGGTTGGGTATGGGAGACAGGTTAATTGATAAATTAGAAAATAATTCTCCCCTCAATGACGAAGCAATATCTTATTTGATGGAATTTACAGAAAACTTACTAAATAATGCAAGGGGAGGGGTACTTGCTGGATTAGGATTCATTTTCTTGGGTTCTACTTTGCTTTCAATGTTTTCTATCATTGAAAGAGCTCTAAATGATATTTGGCAAGTGAAAAAATCTAGGATATTTTTGCGGAAAATCACAGATTATTTGGCATTTTTAATTTTTACACCTATTTTCATTTTGGTCATAAATGATGGAGCCATAACCTTCATCACCAAAAATATTGCTGGAAGTTTATCCATTTATTTAACCAAAACGATTCCTTACATGGCAATATTAGTTTTTTTAACTGCTGTGTATATGCTCATGCCAAACACTAAAGTCAAGTTTTTTCCTGCATTTTGTTCAGCAATTTTTACAGCAGTTCTTTCTAGTGCATGTCAAAATATTATTTTTTATCTCCAAAATAGGATAAATACCTATAACAGGATCTATGGAAGTTTTGCTATCATCTTTATTTTCTTGCTTTGGCTAAGAATGTTATGGTTTTTAATTATATTAGGTGGACATCTATCTTATTTTTTGCAAAATAGACATTTATATACACCCATTCAGCTTCAAAATATTAATTTTAAGACAAATGAATATTGTGCCTTAGCATTGGTGGTAGAATTTATGAAAAGATATAAAGATAATAAATCTCCTATCAGTAAACAAGAATTATCTAATATAACCCACATTCCTATTTATTTGATAAGACATAGTGTTAATATTTTGAAAAATGTTGAGATAATAGCTGAAGTGTTTAATCCAGAGGGGGAAGAGGATAGATATTTTATAATTAAGAACATTGAAGATTTGACCTTTGGCGAATTACTGGAAAAATTAGAAACATATGGTGAAAGGGTTGGAAATAATTATGAAAAATTGGAAAACCATGATAAATATATGAAAATAATTGAGGAGAAATCCCTAAATACAAAAATATCAGATTTAATCTAAATTAATACAGATAAATCTGATTTTTTGATTCTTTATTTTTTTATAAATCTATGAAAATAAATTTATTTCAACAGACAAGTTATATCAAATCGCTAATATCACCTTTTTCCACTGCAATGATTTCAATATCTGAATTTTGAACTTTCTTTCTGTAGATTTTGTCGTATAAAAAAATAATAATAAAAGATATGACCAAAAAAACAAAGCTTGTCAGTACACTTCTCTCTTCATTCCAACCTAAAATACTACTGGAGAAAAAGTATCCCAGTATCATTCCAATAATTGGAAAAATATAAATGATTATTGCAATTTTTGCAATTTTACTTCCCTCAATAGAAAATGTAACAATGTCCCCAAGATCGACTTTTCTTTCTGTAATAAAGTCAAAATCTTTAGAAAACTTTTTTTTGTCCTCACAAACATTGCAATGAAGACAAGCAGCTTCTTTATATAATTTTACAGTTATATTATTCCCCTTTATGTGAGTTATAATCCCCTTGCTTTCCATGAATATTCCTCCTAATACTTTAAATCATTTATGATTTCTAATTATCCTAAGTTTAATCGTCAACAATGTCAGTTAAATTAAATTTTATCACTTTTTCCAAAGAATCAAGGGATAATTCCACTTGATATCCTATTTTCCCTGCACTAAATATTATAGTATCATATTTTTTTGCACTAATATCAATTGTGGTAGTAAAATATTTTTTCATTCCTATGGGAGAGCACCCCCCATGAATATATCCTGTGAGAGAAAGCAATTCTTTGGATTTAATCATCTCAATGGATTTTTCCTGAACACTTTTAGCGGATTTTTTGAGACTTAATTCCTTTTCCACTGGAATCATAAATACATAGTATTTTTTTGATTTGGCCACTGTGACTAGTGTTTTAAACACTTTGTTGGAATCCTGTCCTAGAGTATCAGCTACTTCTATGCCGCTTATGGCATCAGTATCTACATAAGAATACTCATTGTATTTTATTTTACTTCTGTCAAGAATTCTTATTACATTGGTCTTTTCCATAAATATTTCCTTTACAATGGCTTTTATTTAAATATTTTACAATTATTTTGGAATAAAATCAATTATATTTTTAAGAAAATATTATTATAAAAAATATATTTCAATCAGTTAGTCTATTAGTTGATGATTTAAGCTCAAGATTACTTAAAATAAAACTCTTACCTTTAAAATAATTATTTTTTATGATAAAATAATTTGTAGTAGAAATAAATTAAATATTAAGGGAAGTACAATGACAACCATTTTTGATTCAATAAAAATAAAAAATTTAACAATTGAAAATAGAATAGTATTACCTCCATTGGTTAGATTTTCCATGATAGGAAAAGACGGATTTGTAACATCCAAATTACTTGATTGGTATGATTCAATTGCTAAAAATGGAGTAGGATTAATAATCGTAGAAGCTTCAGCTGTGGAAGAAAGTGGAAAATTAAGAGATAATCAATTGGGAATTTGGGATGATAAATTTCTTGAGGAGTTGTCCCAAATAGCTAAGATAATTCATCAATATAAAACTAAAGTAATTATTCAAATCCACCATGCTGGATTTAAAGAGAAAATCGCTACTGTTCCCCAAGAAAGACTTTATGAGATATTAGAGTTGTTTCGATTGGCTTTCTACAGAGCCAAAAAAGCAGGTTTTGATGGAATAGAATTGCACGGAGCACATACTTATTTATTATCTCAATTGGCATCATCCCTTTGGAATACAAGAAGTGATTGCTTTGGTGGGACATTGGAAAAAAGAATGTTCTTTGTAAAAAAATTAATAGAAAAAACTAAAAATGTTTTTGATGATGACTTTATATTGGGATATCGAATGGGGGGCAATGAACCAGAATTACAAGATGGGATAGAAATAGCCAAATATCTGGAACAATTAGGAGTTGACCTCCTCCATGTATCATCAGGAGTTCCCAATCCTCTTATTAAACAGGAATCAAAAATTCCAGTTCCTGTGGATTTTCCTCTGGATTGGGTTGTTTATATGGGAACAGAAATCAAAAAGCATGTATCTATTCCAGTGATCGCTGTGAGAAAAATTAAAAAGGAAACAGAAGCCAGTTGGCTTGTGGAAAGTGACTTGGTGGATATGGTAGCAGTGGGAAGAGCCATGATAGGTAGACCCAATTGGATTGTGGAAGCATTCAAAAATTTTAACAAAAGAAATGCTCGGCCAAAAGTTGAGTCAAAGAAGATTAGCATTGATATATTTTGCAAAATTATTGATAACTATGGTGATATTGGAGTAATTTATAGGTTGATTAAAGAGCTAAAAATAACCTATGGAAATGATGTTAATATAAGATTAATCATCAATAAATTAGATGAATTTAGAACCATTAATTCTCAAATAGAAGATAAAAATTATCAACAAATAGAAAGCTATCTTTGCATGACTTATGATTACTTGGAAAAAAATTTGGAAAATCTATCAGTACCAGATGTCATAATAGAAGGTTTTGGTTGTGACATCCCCGGAAAATACAAAACTCTGGCCTACCAAAAATCCAAATTAATCATAAATCTTGAATACCTCACTGGTGAAAAATGGGGAGAGGATTTTCATCTGATGGAATCCATAATTCCTTCAAGTATAACTAAAAAAGTCTTTTTTATTCCAGGATTTGATGAGAATAGTGGTGGATTACTAATATCAGATAGAACAAAGAAAAAAGTAAATAAAAATAAAAAATTTTATTTGGAAAAATATTTTGGAGATATAGAAAATTATGATGATAAATTAAAGGGAACAGTTTTTACTTATGAAAAGAATTTCCTTCCATTGTTAGATGCACTTAATAATCTAAATAGAGACTGCATACTTTTGTTAATGGGAGATAAGACACAGCAATCCATAAAAAAAATATTGCCAGAAATTAAAAAAGACTTTGGAAATCAATATAAATATGGTAGAATAATAATAAAGTTTCAAAATTTTTTATCTCAAGAAGAATATGAAGAGGTTATACAAGTAGCTGACTTTAATTATGCTCGTGGGGAAGACTCCATTGTTCGAGCTATAATATCAGGTCATCCATTCTTATGGCACATATATTGCCAAGAGGATTTTGTTCATATGGAAAAATTAAATGGTTTTCTCTCAAAATATGGTGATTTCCTGAATAAAAATGGTTATACCAAAATTATATCAGAAATTACCCGAATTTTTGTGGATTCAAATGATAGAGCTAATAATTCATTGGTCTTGGGTAAGGAAGATTATACTTATTTTTTTCATAATCTTGATATAATAGAAGAAGCCAATAATAAATTTTCTGAGTTTCTATCAGAAAAATGTAATCTTGTGATTAAATTAAAACAAACTATAGATAATTATTTAGGAGGTAAGTTATGAAAATTGCTCAAGAATTAAGAGCAGGAAGTACCATCAAAATAGGAAGCGACCCCTTTGTGGTTCTAAAGGCTGAATACAACAAGTCAGGAAGAAATGCTGCTGTTGTTAAATTTAAAATGAAAAATTTATTAAATGGAAATATAAGTGATGCAGTTTATAAAGCTGATGAAAAAATGGATGATATAAAACTTGATAAAGTTAAGGCTGTCTTTTCATATGAAAATGGAGATAGCTATGTTTTCTCTAATCCCGAAACATGGGAAGAAATGGAACTTAAAGCTGAAGACTTAGGTGATGCTCTGAATTACCTTGAAGAAGAATTGAATTTAGATGTTATTTACTATGAGTCTACACCAGTGGCAGTGGAACTTCCTACTTTTATTGAAAAGGAAATTGTTTATACTGAGCCTGGTCTTAGAGGAGACACTAGTGGAAAAGTTTTAAAACCAGCTAAAATTAACACTGGTTATGAAGTTCAAGTGCCTTTATTTGTAGAACAAGGTGAATGGATAAAAATAGACACTAGAACCAATGAATATGTGGAGAGAATCAAAAAATAATTGAAATTTCTTATTATTCATTAAATTTTATTTCAAGTGATATTTTCAGAAGTTTTGTATTTTATGCAAAGCTTCTTTTTTATAAGCTAGCTTTATAACTTAGGGATATAATAAATATATTTTACATAAATAATTTTTAATTTTCCTCAAAAGATAATAAAATATTCTTGCCTGAAGTAAAATTCACAGTAAATTTGCAAAAATAATCACATGAAAATTTTGAATAAAAAAATTAGGAATACCAAAAATAACAAATATTAATACGAGGAAAGAAGATGAAATTTAAAATAAAATCAGAGTTTTACCGCACATTTTTAATGATAGGAATTCCATTAATGATACAACAACTTGTATCATCCTCCCTTAACTTCATTGATAATCTCATGATTGGGCGATTGGGAACAGACTATATTGCAGCTGTAGGATTTGCAAATAACGTATATAGAGTCTATGATTTATGCTTATTTGGATTATACAGTGGGATGGGAATATTCATAGCCCAATATTATGGAAAAAGAGATTTTAAGGTAATAAAGCAAATTTTAGGAACTATGATAAGAGTAGGAATTGTCATTGGATTGATTTTTTCGTCAGGGGCTTATCTTTTTTCTGAGAAAATAATAGGAATTTATACAAAAGACCCAGAAGTGCTAAGAATAGGCGTTTCTTACCTAAAACGGGCGGTTTTTTGCTACAACTTTTATTCTCTAACTTTTGCCATAGGATATACTTTTAGAGGAATAGGACTAACCAGAGTCCCTATGCTAGCTTCAGCTTGTGGGGTCATCACCAATACGTGTTTTAACTATCTTCTTATATATGGCAACTATGGATTTCCCCGAATGGAAGAGAGAGGAGCTGCCACAGCTACAATAATGGCTAGAGCTGTGGAATTGACCATCCTTCTTTCAATTGTCTTTATTAAGGGATATAATATAAAGGGAAAATTTTCTGAGTATTTTAAGCTCCCCAAGATTTTGCTAAGAGAAATAGTAAAAAGGACTATTCCAGTGTTTTTTACAGAATTACTTTGGATACTTGGGGTTTTAGCCCTTACTGTTGCATATTCAAGATTAGGTACTGTAGCTTCTGCCTCAGTACAAATCTCTGCAGTAGTTGACGCCTTTGGAGCAATTATTTTTATGGGTATTTCCAATGCTAGTGCAATAATAATAGGACATACCATTGGTCAAGGGAATATGAGAAGAGCTAAGCTTTATTCCCAAAAATTGCTAAAAATGGCTGTTATTCTGGCCTTAAGTGTTGGAATATTGATACAAATATTTACCCCATTAATAATAGGATCATACAAATTACAGGATTTGGAAACAATAAATCTTGCATTGACCACAATGAGAATAATTGGAATGTTCGTTTCTTTCAAAATGATCAACTGGGTAATACTTATAGGATTATTCAGAGCTGGGGGAGACACTAAGGTTGCCTTTTTGATTGATACAGGTCCCCTATGGTGTTTTGCAGTGCCCATGGCCTTTATTGGTGCTTATTTGGGATGGCCTCTGTATAAGGTGCTCCTGATAGTTGAATGTGGTGATGTAATTAAATTTATCTTGGGAGCAATGCGATATCGCTCTATGAAATGGATAAGAGACGTCACAATATAACTTTATTGTAAGTCAAAAAATTATATAAAAAACACTTATAATATGGTAAGATACAATATAGTGAAATGGTTTAAAATTTGGAGGAAAAATAAATGAAATTTAGCAAGAGTTATGTTAAAACATTAAAAGAAACACCAAAAGAAGCAGAAGTAATAAGTCATAAGTTAATGCTAAGAGCTAGCATGATAAAAAGATTGGCAAGTGGAGTATATACATTTTTACCACTGGGGCTTAGAGCATTAAAAAAAGTAGAAAAAATTGTCAGAGAAGAAATGGATAGATCTGGTGCTCAAGAAATTTTTATGCCAGTATTACAACCTGCAGAGTTATGGAAAGAAAGCGGTAGATGGAGTGTAATGGGTCCAGAATTGATGAGACTAGAAGATAGACATGAAAGGGAGTTTGCCTTAGGACCAACTCATGAAGAGGTAATTACTGATTTGATAAAAAATGACCTTTCTTCATATAAATCATTACCAATAAATTTTTATCAGATACAGACAAAATTCAGAGATGAAAGAAGGCCAAGATTTGGATTAATGCGTGGAAGAGAATTTTTAATGAAAGATGCTTATTCTTTTCATGGTGATAATGAATGCCTAGATAAAGAATTTAATAATATGAGAGAAACATATGAGAGAATTTTTATGAGATGCGGTCTTAAATTTAGGTCTGTAGAGGCCGATTCTGGTGCCATTGGTGGAAGTGGTTCTAGAGAGTTTCATGTGTTGGCTGAATCAGGTGAAGATGAGATTTTGTACTGTGACACATGTGATTACGCATCCAATATAGAAAGTGCCAAAAGTAAACCTATCAACTATGAATCTATTGTAGACTTACTGGAGCCAGAGCTCATTCATACTCCAAATCTTGAATCAATAGAAGAAGTGTCCAAATTTTTGGGTGTTTCACCAGCGACGACTGTCAAAGCATTGATGTATAAAGATATGGTCACAGATGAAATATATATCGCTCTAATAAGAGGAGACTATGAAATCAATGAAATTAAACTAAAAAATATACTTGGCGCAGTGGCTGTGGAATTATTAACTGAAGAAGAAATCAAAGATTGTGGATTCATTAGAGGATTTGTAGGCCCTTATAAACAAGAAAATGCTAAAACAAAAATAATTGCAGACAAAACTGTTGTTGATTTGAAAAATCAAATAGTCGGTGGAAATAAAAAAGATTATCACTGCAAAAATGTCAATTATGGTAGAGATTATCGTGCAGATATTGTAACAGATATTCGTCTTGCCAAAGTAGATGAAGAGTGTCATAACTGCAATGGTCATCTTCATAGTGCTAGAGGTATAGAAACAGGTCATATATTCAAACTTGGAGATAAATATTCCAAAGCAATGAATGCTACGTTTTTGGATGAAAATGGTAAAAGTAAGTATTTTATAATGGGATGCTATGGAGTGGGAGTTTCTAGAACATTAGCAGCGGCCATAGAGCAAAATAATGATGAATTTGGAATTATTTGGCCCAGTGTAATAGCACCTTACTTGGTTGATGTAATTCCAGCCAATATAAAGGATGAGCAACAAGCAAAATTGGCTCAGGAGGTTTATAATAATCTGTTGGATGAAGATATAGACACTATATTTGATGATAGAGACGAAAGAATAGGTTTCAAATTTAAAGATGCTGACTTGATAGGTTTTCCATTCAAAGTAGTAGTAGGGAAAAAGGCTGGAGACAGAATAGTTGAACTCAAAATAAGAAGAACAGGGGAAACTATTGAGTTACCTTCTGGTGAAGTAGTAGAAAAAATAAAGGAATTATCTAAGATTTATTAGAAAATTTTATTAGAAATATAAAAAGCGGCTGCTCAAATTGGTAGCTGCTTTTTATTGTTAATTGGGTTTGCATAATATTGCGTTATATCTCTTTTCTAGGTAAATTTTTTTCTTTTTCATTAAAACTATTAGTGTCTTCAAATTCATGGGTAATTTAACCTTTCATAGCTTGATGTTATACAGAAAGCTCTCTGTATATTTAAAATATTAACTAAATTTATGATTGTGCAATTCTCATTTTTTTATATATTCCACTGGTATGTAGTCAGTGAGCCAAACTCCATTTTCAGAGAGGAAAAATTGATAATTGTTGTTGTACATTTCTTCTGATAATATTTCCACTATTATTGGGACTCCATGTCTTTGACCTACTTTTAAAGCTGTTTCTTTATCCCCACTTAAATGTACATGATTTCTGCTTTGTTTTTTTATTCCATCTTTTAAGATTGATTCAATATATTTTTTTCCTGTACCATGATATAAAATAATAGGTGGTTTTTGAGGAATATACCCCAATTCAACTTTCACTGAGTGTCCTTGAGTGGCTCTTATCTTAGTGTAATTTTCATCAAAGGTATATCTACTCTTATTGTCGGTATTAACTATTTCCTTCAATACATCCATATTTATTTGTAAAATAAACCACTTGCTATGCGAGTGGTTCTGAAAAGCCAAGGGCTATGAGTATGATAAAAAATTCTCCTTTGATATAATAGATTAGGTTTGCCAA
>JGI994J12354_10001042_pt1 | contig 28174 bp, 23 predicted proteins | sample IntmicLarv3ML3BL_FD_12354 | JGI IMG/M metagenome (IMG submission 12354) | reverse complement strand
TGCTTGGGCGAGCAGTAAAACGAAGTTTTACGACCAGCCAAATAAATTGTTCACCCGCCACCTAAGATTCAAGTCTGCGACTTAAATCTCAGAGGTGGGGGATTTCTGTCTTGAGTTAAAATAAAATTGAGAGGAGGGCTACTCGAAATTCGGATATTTTCGAGTAGTGGGCTTTGTGGAAAATTTCCTTGCGTTTGCGAACATGCTTTATTTAAATATTTTTTTTGGAGTTTCCAATAATATTACTCCTGAAAATAATAGTTGGTTACCGTTTTTGAAAGTCGTCATAATCATTTTATTTATATTGATACTGTTATTATTTTGTATTCGTGTGCAAAAATTTTTATATGACTTCTTTACAAAAAACAATGGTAAACCCATACCAAAGAGGCGGTGAATTGATATATGTATAAACCTCAAGATGACATAGATAATTTAAAAAATGCGTTTGATGAAATTAAAAACGACGGATTGGAAGACGAAGAAGTTTTAATTTCGGACGAAAACGAAAACGAAAATAAAAATGTTGAAACCGAAACCGATATTGCCGACGAAGAAATAAACGGCGACCATAACAATCTTGTTTATAACAACATAATCGGCGAGGCTTCTTCTGCCGAAAACGATGAATCTTTGCTTGAAAATTTACAAAAATTTTTCGATGTTTCAAAAGTGGAAGAGGAAAATATTCATAATTATGACAAAGCGGTTAAAGATGGCTTAGATGTTTATAATATAAAGGTTGATAAAAATTTTCTTTACTCAAAAGAAGCGTCCGCCGAGATTATAAAAAATTATGACAGTTTCGCCGTAAAGGACAGGTTTTTAAACTGTTTTATAGATACGCTCACCGAGTATTACAAACTAAAAGACTTCGACTACATAAACGAATTTATTCTTCCCGAAACGGAAACGACTTTCTCAGCCGACTTAACGGAGAAACTCCTCAAAAGAAAAGAATCTGTTTTGTTTGCTTATTATATGAAAAAACTTTTTGAAACCGACGGAGATTTCAAACTCGAAAATTATGTTTACGGAACAAACAAAGTTCTTTCCGTAAACGGCGATTTAGAACCCGATGATATCAGAGAATATTATGAAAAAAATCTCGAAGAAAAACTTTCGGGAAATACGGTTTATGAGTTAGAGCATTTTTATAAAAGTCTGGAAACGGATTTTGATAACAAAAAATACATAACAGATTTTTTTGAGTATTTTTATATTCCTGTTTTAAAATTCAAATTAAAAAATACTCCCATTGATACGCTTAAAGATTTAAAAAATGTGTGTAAAATGATTGATAACCACCCCGATTTGAAATATACAAGGCAAGCGAGAATTTTATTCGCCGCGCAAAAAATGCTTTCGACCGACGGGGATTTTTACATGTATGAAGATGATATCGTATATGATATTCAAAATTATATTGAGAATATTTTGATAAACGATAAACTTTTAAATTATAATTTAATAAGATTCTGTTCTTATTTTGACGGGAAAATTAATTACAGCAAAAGTTTAAATTTGATTATAAATATCTCGGAGGGCACGAAAACCGTATCGTTAAGCAAAACAAAATATGAACAGGTAAGAACTCAAACTTTGGAAAGTTCTTTAGATTTTTTGGAATGGGTTTTGAACCATCATCACAAAAATACGCTCGAAAAGAATTTCAGAGAAACCATCAAAGATTTCATAAGATACAATTGGGGACTGTTTTCCGCTAACAATCGCTCTTTCATTAATATGAAAAGCCGCTTGAAAAATTATATTCATTTGGAAAATGTTATAAATGAAGTAAGACACGAGGAAATCGGACCTTTAAAATCATGGTTTTATAATCACGGCGCATTTTTGCTTTCGGCGGTGCTTTCGGTTTTACTTTTCGCGGTTGTTGCCAATTTCGGCATTAACTTTTTAAACGGATATTTGGGAAATATTAATAGCGGTTTTGTGCTGACGCTTTTTATATTTTTTGAAGTGCTGATTATCGGCTTGCTTGTTACTTTGTTTAAAACGGGTAAATAAAAATTTTGAAATAAATAATTTTAACTCAAGACAGAAATCCCCCACCACTAAGATTTAAGTCGCAGACTTGAATCGAAGGTGGCGGGGGAACAATTTATTTGGTGGGGGCTGTTCGGAAACCCCCTTTTTGCTGACGAAACCGCGACGTATTAACGCAGTTTCCGTCAGCTTGTTTAGGTTTCCGAACAGCTTTAACAAAAAAATTCTCAGATTAATTTTTGAGAATTTTTTTTATTTTTAGCGGTCGTCCGATAAATATAGATTAAAGAAAAATCACAAAATGATTTGACAGGAGGAATTATTGAACAAAAATAAATCGCAAAATTGTTTAAATTGTTCACTCAACTCTTGAAACAAAATAATTATCAGTGCAAATGTTATAATAAAAAGCTTTTTTGTTTTAACTTTAAGTTCGTTAATATTTTGTTAACAAATCGAATCAAAAAAATTTTGAGAAAGCGGTTGACCTTACGCGAAATTAATTTTTTAAAAAAATTTGCATGTTAAAAAACGCTNTTTTGTTGAGAAAAAATCAAATGAAATTAATTTTCCGAAAAATTTCAAAAAAATTTTGTGAGCCTAAAAATTTTTTTGTGAGCCTAAAAAAAATTGTTGACTAAGAATTATATCTTTGATATCATGTATATAAAATAAGAAATAGGTTAGGGTTTTTATGATATTTTTCACGAACACATAAAAATCTGTGCATTTTTTCTAAATTTTTATGTAACTGTACCTAAATATTATTTTTCAAAGGATTTGTTAATTTATGAGTAAAAACGAACAGTTAGATTTTTTGAAAAGATTATCTAAAGGATTGGCTGAACAATTCGGAAAAAATTGCGAAGTTGTTATTCATGATTTAACGAGTAATTATGAAAGTACAATTGTAGCGATTGAAAACGGTCACATTACGGGCAGGAAAATCGGCGACGGAGCATCGGAAATAATTATCCGCGCTTTGCGAGTGAACGGCGACGCGGAGGACAGATATAATTATTTCACCAGAACGAATGACGGCAAGGAATTGAAGTCATCAACTTTCTTCTTTAAAGATGAAAACAAAAAACCTATCGCAACACTTTCGATAAACTATGATTTATCCGATTTAAAATTGGCTGAGAATATTATAAAAGAGGTTTCTTACATAGATAATAGTCCCGCCGCTTTTAAACCTGAAACCATACCCAATAACGTTAATGATTTGCTTGACCAGTTGATTGATGAAGCATATCAGCTAGTCGGAAAGCCCGTCAGTATTATGACCCGTGACGATAAAGTTCGGGCTGTCAGATATCTTGAACAGCGCGGAGCTTTGTTAATAACAAAAGCAGGCGACAGAATTTCAAGTTTCTTCGATATATCGAAATATACTTTATATGGATATCTTTCCCCTGACGAGAAAAATAAATAAATTTTTCTCTATATTAAAATGAACAAAATAAATAAAGTTTGTAATTGTAATTGTTATATAAATTTGCATTATAATCAAATATTTAGAAAGGGTGTTTTTGAAATGGATTATGCACAAGTAAAAAAACAATCTGAAGTCTATCGCGCAGATATGGTTAAATTTTTAAGAGATTTAATTCGTATCCCCGGCGAAAGCACAGGCGAAAAAGAAGTTGTTCTTCGTATTGAAGAAGAAATGAAAAAAGTTGGATTCGATGAAGTTGTTATCGACCCGATGGGAAATGTTCTCGGCTATATGGGTACAGGCGATAAAATTATCGCGTTTGATGCGCATATCGATACGGTTGGTATCGGCGAAATAAATAACTGGAACTTCGACCCGTATGAGGGTTTTGAAGATGACGTTCAAATCGGCGGTCGCGGAACTTCTGACCAATTAGGCGGAATTGTTTCCGGCGTATACGGCGCAAAAGTTATGAAAGATTTAGGTCTTGTACCCGACGGGCACAAAGTTTTGGTTGTCGGCACAGTTCAAGAAGAGGACTGCGACGGTTTATGTTGGGAATATATCATTAAAAAAGAAAATATTCGTCCTGAGTTTGTAGTATCTACCGAGCCGACTGACGGCGGTATTTATCGCGGACAACGCGGACGTATGGAAATAAAAGTAGAAGTTAAAGGTATCTCTTGTCACGGTTCTGCACCGGAGCGCGGAGACAACGCAATTTATAAAATGGCTGACATTTTGCAAGACGTTCGCGCTTTAAATAATAACGGAGCGGGCGAAAGCACATCTGTCAGAGGTTTAGAAAAAATGTTAGACGAAAAATATAATCCGCAATGGAAAGAAGCTCGTTTCTTGGGTCGCGGAACAATTACTGTTTCACAAATTTTCCACAAATCACCTAGCCGTTGCGCTGTTGCCGATGGTTGTATCGTATCTTTGGACCGTCGTATGACAGCGGGCGAAACTTGGGAAAGTTGTTTAGAAGAAATTCGTCAGTTACCATCTGTTCAAAAATATGGTGATGATGTAGTTGTCAGCATGTATGATTATGATGTTCCGTCTTACACAGGTTTGGTTTATGAGATTGAATGTTATTTCCCGACTTGGGTAATTCCGGAAGACCACGTTGTAACAAAATCTTTAATGGAAGCGCACACAGAACTTTTCGGAAATGAGCGTCAATCTACAGAGCCGACGGCAAAATTACGTGCGGCGCGTCCACTTTTAGATAAATGGACATTCTCAACAAACGGCGTTTCTATAATGGGACGTAACGAAATCCCTTGTATCGGATACGGTCCGGGTGCGGAAGCACAGGCTCATGCTCCGAACGAAATTACTTGGAAAGATGATTTAGTAGTTGCGGCGGCGTTTTATGCGGCGATTCCGACTACTTACGTTAAAAATAAATAATAAAAGATAATGGTCAAGGGATTGTGGGCTGTATTCAAATTACCCGACAGTCAAAGGGGTGGCGGATTTATTATGTTATCCAAACCGGTAAAAAACACTGTAATCATAGTTGCGGGAGCGTTGTTTCTGTTTTTACTAATGAAGTACGTGTTTATGTGGCAATCGCTTTATAAAAATAGTAAAATCGTGGATATGAAAGGTAACGCAGCAATCAAAACAGAAATTATAAGTGCTATTAGGGTGAATCACTCAAAGCTTTACTCATCAAACAAAGATTCCCATCCGGTCAAAGGTATATTCGTTGTCATAAAGCCCGATTTTATGCACACGTTAGAACAAGTGTCGGAGAATGAGTACATCGCTGAAGCCCAACTTATTTTTCCGGATGATTGGTGTTATTATTTTACAATTACTGTTGTTGACGGAGAATATGAAATCTCATCATTGCAAATTGACGCATAGTGAACAACTATCGGCAGGAGTTGTATTGATAAATAAAGTATACAATTTATGTAAAATCCCACCCGAAAAGCCAACGGCTTTTCATCAAAAGTTTTTGTCTCTCTTTTTTCAAAAAGGGAGTGGGTCTGGGCAACGCCCAGAAATCTTTTAAAAAACAAAATATTTCTAGGAGGAAAAAAATATAATGATTAAGAAAGAACTTGAGCAATTAAAAGCTTTGAAATTTGATAAAATGTTTAACGAAGATTTCCTTTTAACATGGGAAAAATCCGACGACGAAATCGCGGCGGTTTTCACTATCGCGGAAGCTTTACGCGAATTGCGCGAAAACAACGTTTCAACTAAAATTTTCGATAGCGGTTTGGGAATCTCAAATTTTAGAGATAACTCAACTCGTACTCGTTTCTCGTTTGCAAGTGCGTGTAACCTTTTAGGTCTTGCGGTTCAAGACCTTGACGAAGGCAAAAGCCAAATCGCTCACGGCGAAACTGTCAGAGAAACAGCTAACATGATTAGTTTCATGGCTGATGTTATCGGTATTCGTGATGATATGTATATCGGAAAAGGCAATACTTACATGCGTGAAGTTTCACAAGCTGTTCAAGAAGGAAACAAAGAAGGCGTTTTAGAACAACGTCCGACACTTGTAAACTTACAATGCGATATCGACCATCCAACTCAAAGTATGTCTGACATGCTTCACATCATTAACGAGTTTGGCGGCGTAAAAAACTTGCGATGACATGGGCTTATTCTCCGTCTTACGGAAAACCTTTGTCAGTTCCGCAAGGCGTTATCGGTCTTATGACGCGTTTCGGTATGGAAGTACATCTTGCACATCCTGAGGGATATGAAGTTATGCCTGAAGTTGAAAAAATCGCAATGGAAAACGCGGCTAAAACCGGCGGAAAATTTGTTAAATCAAACAGCATGGCGGAAGCATTTAAAGATGCTGATATCGTATATCCAAAAAGCTGGGCACCTTTCGCGGCTATGGAAAAACGTACAGACCTTTATGGAAACGGCGACCTTGACGGTATCGCTAAATTAGAAAAAGAACTTCTTGCACAAAACGCTCAACATAAAGATTGGGAATGTACGGAAGACCTTATGAAAACAACTAAAAACGGAGAAGCACTTTACTTACATTGCTTGCCTGCGGATATTACGGGAGTTTCTTGCGAAGAAGGTGAAGTTGCTGCATCTGTATTTGATAAATATCGTGTGCCTTTATATAAAGAAGCTTCTTTCAAACCATATATCATAGCGGCTATGATGATGCTTTCTAAAGTTCAAAATCCTGTTGCTACATTAGAAAATTTAATCAAACGTAACGACCCAAGATTTTTTAATTAATTTGCAGAGGGTGAGAATATGGGAAAAAAAATAGTTATTGCTTTGGGCGGAAACGCTTTAGGTAAAAATCTTTATGAGCAAATGGAAGCTGTCAGACAAACTTCCAAAGCGATTGTTGACCTTATAGAAGCAGGTCACACAGTTGTTGTTGCACACGGAAACGGTCCGCAAGTCGGTATGATTAAATCTGCTATGGACGAAGCGAATAAAAGTCCTGCGCAAACAGAAGTTATGACGTTATCAATGTGTGTTGCGATGAGCCAAGCGTATATCGGATACGATTTACAAAATGCGATTCGCGAGGAGTTGCTTAACAGAGGTATCGACAAGCCTGTATCTACAGTAATTACACAAGCACTTGTTGACCCTGCCGATGAAGCATTTAAAACTCCGACGAAACCAATCGGCGGATTTTGCACAGAGGAAAACGCAAAAGTTTTAATGGAAAAAGGTTTGAATATGGTTGAGGATTCCGGACGCGGCTGGCGACAAGTTGTTGCGTCTCCAAAACCGATTGATATAGTAGAGAAAGAAACGGTTAAAACTCTTATGAATGCAGGGCAGGTAGCGATTACCGTCGGCGGCGGCGGTATCCCTGTAATCAAAGAGGGAAATTTATTAAGAGGTGTGCCTGCCGTAATCGATAAAGATTTTGCAAGTGCTTTATTAGCGAAAGAAATCGGTGCGGATACTCTTATCATTCTTACGGCGGTTGAAAAAGTTGCCGTTAATTACGGCAAACCAAACGAAGAATGGCTTAGTGAAATGTCTATAGAAAAAGCTAACCAATATATCGAAGAAGGACATTTCGCACCCGGTTCAATGTTACCGAAAGTTTTAGCGGCTATGGATTTTGTGGAATCCGGCGATAATAAAGAAGCGTTGATTACTTTGTTAGAAAAAGCTAAAGACGGTATCGCAGGAAAAACGGGCACAAAAATAACTAAATGAGTTTGTATTTAAAATCAAGAATCCTTTAAGATTTAATCTTTAAAGTTTAAGATTTTTGATATCAATAAAAAACTTTACCGGCGATGGAAGCTCTCGACTTTTTTAAGTCGTGAGTTCTCGCTGGTAAAAGCTTTTATGTTCTTATGAAACGAAAAAAAATTTTGACAAAGGATTTCGTTTTCGAGGGGTCGAATGAAAAATTCTTCCGATAAAAAATGATTTCGTTTTGTGAGAGATAAAAGTTTTTAAGCTACAATGTTCAACTCAAGGCAGAAACTAAATACTTGCTTTGATTTTATTGTAGCTTTTTTTGTAAAAAGAAAAAGTTCGCTACAGATAACAAATTATAGGAGGATTCACGTGAGCGAAGATAATAAAATTTTATGGAAAATAAACGATATGCCAAAATCATCAGAAAGCGAAAAAACTGAGTTAATTCAGTTTTTAAATAACGATGAAATTTCTAAAAGTAAAAAATTTCACGAAAGCTTTCCGCAATATAAACCGACTCCGTTAGTTGAATTAAACGGGCTTGCTGATAAAATCGGCGTTAAAAATATATTTTTAAAAGATGAATCTTACAGATTCGGACTTAATGCGTTTAAAGTTCTCGGCGGTTCATTCGCAATGGCGAAGTTTTTAGCGCAAAAATTAGGCAAAGATATCGCCGATATGCCTTATGATGTACTTATTTCAGATGAAGTCCGCAAAGAAATCGGCGATTTCACATTCGTTACCGCAACAGACGGAAACCACGGGCGCGGCGTTGCATGGACCGCAAATCAATTAAAACAAAATGCGGTTGTTTATATGCCGACAGGTTCTTCCGAAACGAGATTAAAAAATATATTGGCAGAAGGCGCAAACGCTGAAATTATGAAAAACGCAAACTATGATGCGTGTGTGCGTTTAGCGGACGATTTCCAAAAAGAAAATCCCGAATCTTCCGTAGTTGTTCAAGATACAGCTTGGGAGGGTTACGAAGAAATTCCTGCATGGATTATGCAAGGCTATGGTACAATGGCGATGGAAGCTATTGAAAGTCTTAAAAATAAAGGCGTAGAAAAACCGACGCACATTTTCTTGCAAGCGGGTGTCGGTTCTCTCGCGGCGGCTGTTCAAGGTTTGTTTGCGGCAATTTACGGCGACGACGGACCAATCGTTACAATCGTTGAGCCGCATCTTGCAAATTGTTTTTATGTTTCTGCATTGGCGGGCGAAAGAAAAATCGTTGGCGGCGACATGCTTACATTAATGGCAGGACTTGCTTGCGGTGAGCCTAACACAACAGGTTGGGAAATTATTAAAAATTACAGCACGGGATTTGTTTCTTGCCCCGATACTTTATCCGCAAACGGCATGAGAATTTTAGCCGCACCGACAAACGGCGATACAGTTGTAAAATCTGGCGAATCTGGCGCAGTAACAACGGGCGTTGTTTATGAAATCATGACAAACGACGAATATAAAGATTTAAGAGCGGCTTTGAAACTCGACGAAAATTCTGTTGTTTTATTATTCAGCACAGAGGGCGATACTGACCCACAAATTTATGAAGATGTAGTTTGGAAAGGCAGAAATAAAAGATAAGTTTTTAAAACGTGATATAAAATCTTACTTACAGATATCTTTATGTAAAGTTAAAAATTGACTTGTATATAAATTGCATCGACGGTGAAAATGGAAGATGTAGGGAGCGGTCTTGACCGCTCCGCAAGCTAAAACGGAACAGTCAAGACTGTTCCCTATGCAAAACAAATCGTTGCAAAATTTTTATATTTACAAGCTACTATAAAAATATCTAAAAATTAAAAGAGAATATTTTCATTAGAGTAATCTATTTTTTAAAAATCACAGAAATCGCATAACTTTTTATGAAAAACAAACTTTAATTTTCGCTTTATGAAAATCGCTTTCGCAGGCTTTTATTATTTTTCATTCGGCGAATGTTTTGTAATCAATTAAAAAAAGGAGGATGCACTATGTTATTAGTTGGAAACGGAAGATTAGTCACTCGTAATGATGCAAAACCTTTTATCGAAAACGGCGGCGTTGTTTTAGAAAACGGCACGATTAAAGAATTTGGAGATTTTAAATCGTTAAAAGAAAAATATCCAAACGCAGAACTCGTAGACGCTAAAGGCAAAGTTATTATGCCAGGCTTAATTAATGCACATTCACATATTTATTCGGCTTTCGCGCGCGGAATGTCTTTAAACGGTCCTGTGTCAAACAGTTTCGTTGAAATTTTGGAAAATTTCTGGTGGAGAATGGATAAAGGGCTTAACCTTGATGACACAAAATATAGCGCGTACGCTACTTTATTAGATTCTGTCAGATTCGGCGTAACTACGGTTTTTGACCACCACGCAAGCCCGTTTCACGCAAAAGACAGTTTATTTCAAATCGCTGACGTTGCGAAAGAATTAGGGGTCAGAACAAATTTATGTTATGAAGTTTCTGACCGCGACGGCGAAGAAATTTTCAAAGCAGGCGTTAAAGAAAATTTGGATTTCATGAAACAATACAATCAAGATAATCAAAACATGGTAAAAGGCATGTTCGGTATGCACGCTTCGTTTACAATTTCAGATAAGAGTATGCAATATTGCGCGGATTCCATGGCAGGCGTTGACGGCGGTTATCATATTCATGTTGCGGAGGGTATTCAAGATTTACAAGCATGTTTGAAAGAGCACGGCAAAAGAGTTGTTGAAAGACTTTATTCGTTTGATGTTTTAAGAGAAAAAACAATTGCTGTTCATGCGATTCATGTTAACGAAAGAGAATTGCAATTATTAAAAGACACGAACACGGCGGTTGTTCACAATCCTGAATCTAATATGAATAATGCGGTCGGTTGCAGTCCTGTTATCGAAATGTTCAAAAAAGGAATTTTAGTTGGTCTCGGTACAGATGCGTATACACATGATATGTTTGAATCCTTGAAAGTTGCCAACATCGTACATAAAGATAATTTGTGTAATTCAAACGTTGGTTGGGGCGAAGCTGTTTCGATGTTATTCTATAACAATCGCGAAATCGCGGGCAGACATTTTGCGGGCGATATGGGAATTATCAAAGACGGCGCATTGGGCGATGTTATTATCGTTGATTATACTCCTCATACACCGATGAATGAAAATAATATTGACGCACACGCTATTTTCGGAATGATGGGACGTTCGGTAACAGATACTATAATTAACGGCAAAGTTGTAATGCGTGACAGAGTTATTCAAACGGTTGACGAAGAAATGATTATGGCTAAGTCAAGAGAGCAAGCACAAGATTTATGGAATCGTTTAACTAAGTAATTTTAATAAAAAAGTGGATTGGTAAAAAAATTCTTTCTGAACTTCAGATATTTTTTCGTAGAGGCGAACTGTGTTCACCCGCGGGCGGAGTAAGCACCGCCCTGCAATATCAAAAATACAGAAAGAAGTATGTTAAAACCGTGGGGCGTCCGCGGTCTTAAATTCACACCTCACAAAGCAATTTATTCTAAGGAGGGTTTATAATGGGCGAAATTATGCGCGAAATATCTTTTGAAAGTTTGTTAAATTGGGCTTTAACAGAATATAAAACAAGAGATTCGGTTTTCGGCGTTAGAAAAAATAAATTTTATAAAAACACGAGCGGTAAATATATTCAGATTTTCGGAGACAAAATTGCAAGTCCAATCGGACCTGCGGCAGGACCAAACTCGCAGTTGGCACAAAATATTTTAGCTTCTTACCTTGCGGGCTCAAGGTTTTTTGAAGTTAAAACCGTTCAAAAAATGGACGGCGAAGAATTAAGAAAATGTGTTCCGCGACCATGTATAAAAGCAGAGGATGAGGGATATAACGTTGAGTGGTCTACAGAATTAACAGTGCAAGCGGCTTTCGATGAATACGTTAAAGGTTGGTTTTTAATTCATGTTTTGGCGAAAGAATTCGGCATCACGGATACGAGAGATTTTGCTTTTAATATGAGTGTCGGCTACGACCTTGACGGAATAAAAACTAAAAAAATCGATGATTATATAAACGGAATGATTGACGCAACGAATACGGAAATATTTAAACAATGCAAAAAACATTTGTTAGAAAATATTTCTTGCTTTGAAAACGTTACGGCTACAGATATCGAAAATATCAGCCCCGCGATTGCGCCGTCAATCACGATTTCAACATTACACGGCTGTCCGCCGCAAGAAATCGAAAGAATCGCGAATTATCTTTTAACAGAAAAGAAAATTCATACGTTTATTAAATGCAACCCTACTTTATTAGGTTATGAATTTGCGAGAAAATCGCTTGATGATTTAGGTTACGACTATCTTTCGTTTACAGACCATCATTTTAACAATGATTTGCAATTTAAAGATGCGATTCCTATGTTGACAAGACTTTTGGCGTTAAGCAAAGAATTAAATTTAGAATTTGGCGTGAAAATTACAAATACATTCCCTGTTAAAATCGAAAATAACGAACTCCCTGGCGAAGAAATGTACATGTCGGGTCGTTCATTATTCCCGCTTTCGATTAACGTTGCGAGAAAATTATCAAACGAATTTAACGGCGAATTACAAATTTCATATTCAGGCGGAGCGGATTTCTTTAATATCAAAGAAATTTATCAAATGGGAATCCAACCGATTACGGTTGCGACTACAATTTTGAAACCGGGCGGATATGAAAGATTACAACAATTAGCAGAAACGGTTGAACCTTTATTAAACGGAAAATTTGAAAAAATCGATGTTAATAAATTAAATGATTTTGCGGATACGTTAGCAGATAATCCGCGCAATTTAAAATCTACGCGTAAAGTTCAAAATGTTAAAAATGATTGTGCATTAAACTTATTTGATTGTTTCATCGCACCTTGTAAAGATTCCGATAAAGGTTGCCCGATTGACCAACAAATCCCCGAATACATGAATTTAGTATCGGCGGGCGAATTTGAAAAAGCGTTTGAAATTATTCAAATCGATAATGCGTTGCCGTCTGTAACGGGTACAATCTGCGACCATCAATGTCAAAACAGATGTACAAGAATCGATTATGATTCACCCGTTCAAATCAGAGAGGGCAAAAGAATTACAGCGTTAACGGCGCAAGAAGATTTTATTAGTCAAATTAAAAACGTGCCTTTAAAAACAGATGCAAAAGTTGTTATTATCGGCGCAGGACCTGCGGGCGTTGCGGCATCTTATTATTTACGTCGTAACGGCATTGATGTTACTGTTTTAGAGAAAAAAGACAGAGCGATGGGAATCGTTGAATTTGTTATTCCAAGCTTTAGAATTTCTCACGAAACGATTAAAAAAGATTATGAAATGGCGGTTGCGTCGGGCGTAAATTTTGTTTTTAACGTTGATGAAAACTATAGCGTTGAAAATCTCAAAAAAGAATATGATTACGTTATTATCGCGACGGGCGCATGGAAAGAAGGCGTAAGCCCTGTTAAAGAGGGTGCGGATAAATTAAAAGACGCGCTAAGATTCTTAGAAGAATCCAAAGCGAATAATCTTGAAATGAATTTAGGCAAAAGAGTTGCGGTTATCGGCGCGGGCGATGTTGCGATGGATACCGCGCGCGCGGCGAAAAAATCTGCGGGCACGGAAGAAGTTTGCATCGTTTACAGAAGAACAAGAGCGTTTATGCCTGCTCAATTTGAAGAAATCGAGTTTGCATTAAATGATGGCGTTAAAATTATGGAACTCTTATCGCCTGTAAGTTTTGACGGAAAAACATTAAAATGTGAAATCCAAAAACTCACGGAAGAAAGAGACGCATCAGGCAGAAAAATGATGACGGGCACGGGAGAATTTAAAGAACTTGAGTTTGATACCGTTATCGGTGCGGTAGGCGCGAGAGTTGATTCAACTTTATTTGAAAAGAACGGCTTGAAATTGGATAAATGGAACTCGCCTGAGTTAAATAACAATCTTGAAACAAATTTAAGAAATGTATTTGTTGCAGGCGATTGTAAAGCAGGCGCGGCGACTATCGTTAAAGCTATGGCTGATGCAAAAACTATCGCGAAAACTATTTTGGCTGATGCGGGCTTGGCGCACGACTTCGTGAGAGTTCAAAGGTTAATGCCTGAAAAAGAACTTTATAACAGAAAAGGCGTTTTGACAACTGAGGACAACAAAGCAAGATGCTTATCTTGTAGCCAAATTTGTGAAGTTTGTTGCGACGTTTGCCCTAACAGAGCGAATTTCGCTATGATTGTAAACAGTCCGTTGTTTAAAAATTCTCACCAAATTTTACACGTAGACGGAATGTGTAACGAATGTGGTAACTGCGGAAGTTTCTGTCCGCACGCGGGAGTTCCTTATAAAGATAAAATCAGCTTATTCTGGACACATGAAGATTTTGAGGACAGCGCAAACAAAGGCTTCTTAAAAATCGCTGACGATAAATTTAAAGTGCGCAAAGAGGACGGCACAGTTATTGAGCATACTTTAAATGACGGAAAAATTTCCGCTGAGTTTGACGCGATATTAAAAACTGTATTAAAAGATTACGGATATTTATTTGTAACTCTTTAAAATATATTAAATTCGAGGCGAGAGTATTAACACAGATAGTAATTAAATATTAAAAGTCTAAAATCCCCGCTTTCGATTTTCTCATTAGCGGGGAAATCTTTTTAAAAATCTTTTTAATTATGTGATAGCTTTTACTACTTTTTTTCATACGATTAATATCTCAAACATATCCAAAAATAAATTTTCCTATTGTGCAATTAGTAAAATTTTGATAGTCTTAATAGAAGATTTATAGATAAAATATTAACGCATCAAAGATTTTGAAATATACACATAAAGCTTTACAGATGAAAAATCGATTTAAATATGTGTATTTAAAATCCGTACTTACAAAATTTTATAGGGAGATGTAGCTATGTTTAAAATTACAAAAAACTTAAAACTGACAGATGATATTTTTTGGATTGATGTTTTAGCGCCGAGGCTTGCGAAATCCGCAAAACCGGGACAATTCATTATTGTTAAAGGAAACGAAACCGCAGAGCGTATTCCGCTTACGATTGCAGGATATGACGAAGAGGCGGGAACTGTTTCCATCGTTATTCAAACTATCGGCGACGGTACAAAAAAATTAGTAAATTATCAAGTCGGCGACAGCTATTTAGACTTTGTTGGACCTTTGGGAATAGAAACCGAGTTCATGCACGAAGATTTGGAAACATTAAAAAATAAAAAAATAATGTTTATCGCGGGCGGTTTGGGTACAGCGCCTGTTCTTCCGCAAGTAAAATGGTTGGGCGAGAACGGCGTTAAAGTTGACGTAATTATCGGCGCGAGAAATAAAGATTTAATTATTCTTGAAGACGAAATGAAAAAATATGCCGAGAATGTTTACGTTTGTACCGATGACGGAAGTTATGGTTTTAACGGCAACGTTACAATGCTTTTAAAAGATTTGATTGATAATCAAAACAAAGAATATACGGAAGTTGTTGCAATCGGGCCGATGATTATGATGAAGTTCGTTTGTTTGACTACGAAAGAATACAATATCCCGACGATTGTAAGTATGAATCCGATAATGGTTGACGGTACGGGAATGTGTGGCGCATGTCGTTTAACTGTCGGCGACGAAATTAAATTCGCATGTATCGACGGACCGGAATTTGACGGACATTTAGTTGATTTCGATGAAGCTATGCGTCGTCAAACGCTTTACAAAACGGAAGAGGGAAGAGCACAGCTTAACGCGGAAACTCCCGAGCCGAAACACGCGGAAAATTGTTCTTGGCCGCATGAATTATTAGACGACGGCAAAGTTGAAGAAGTTGAATTTGATAAAAAGAAACGCGTTAAAATGCGTGAGCAAGACCCGAAAGTTCGAGCAACAAACTTTGCGGAAGTTGCGCTCGGCTATAATTTGGAAGAAGCGAAACTCGAAGCATCAAGATGTTTGGAATGTAAAAATCCTCGTTGTGTCGGCGCGTGTCCTGTTTCTATCGACATTCCGGGATTCATCGGAAAAATCAAATCCGGCGACATCGAAGCTTCTTTGGAAATTATTTCGGAAGCGACAAGTCTTCCTGCGATTTGCGGACGTGTTTGCCCGCAAGAAAGTCAATGCGAAGGCGTTTGCGTTGTCGGTATAAAAAGTGAGCCCGTTGCAATCGGAAGATTGGAAAGATATTTGGGCGACTACGCAATCGAAAATAATATTCGCGCGGGCATAAATGTTCCGCCTAATAATAAAAAAGTTGCCGTTATCGGTGCTGGTCCTGCGGGGCTTGCTTGCGCAGGTGACCTTGCGAAATACGGTTATACGGTAAAAATGTTTGAAGCTTTAAACGAAGCGGGCGGCGTTTTGGTTTACGGTATTCCGGAATTTAGATTACCTAAAAAAGACGTTGTGGCGCACGAAATTAAAAATGTTGAAAACTTGGGAATCGATATCGAAACTAATGTTGTAATCGGAAAAACAGTTACAATCGACCAACTTTTTGAAGAGGGTTACGAAGCCGTTTTTGTCGGCTCCGGCGGCGGACTTCCTGCGTTTATGGGAATCCCGGGCGAAAATGCAAACGGCGTTTTTTCTGCGAATGAATATTTAACGCGTTCAAATTTAATGAAAGCTTTCAGAGATGACCACGACACACCGATTAAAATCGGCAAAAAAGTTGCGGTTATCGGCGGCGGAAACGTTGCGATGGACGTTGCGCGTACAGCTTTGAGATTAGGCTCGGAAGTTCATATCGTTTACAGACGTAGCGAAGCTGAATTGCCTGCAAGACTTGAAGAAATTCATCACGCGAAAGAAGAAGGCGTGATTTTCGATTTTCTTACAGCACCGACAGAAGTTTTGGTTGATGATAACGGTTGGGTTAAAGGAATGAATTGTATTCAAATGGAACTTGAAGAAGACCCTGCGTCCGGACGCAGACGACCTGTTCCGAAAAAAGACAGTGATTTTGAAATGGACGTTGACACAGTTATATTGGCACTCGGAACTTCTCCGAATACGTTGATAACTTCAACAACCGAGGGATTAGACGTTAATAAATGGGGTTGCGTTGTTGTTAACGAAGAAACTTTGGAAACTTCTCGCGACGGCGTTTTTGCGGGCGGTGACGTTGTTACCGGTGCGGCTACGGTTATTTTGGCTATGGGCGCAGGCAGAAAAGCGGCGAAAGGTATGCACGAATATATTCAAGCTAAAACTAAATAAATTATTTCTGAAAAAAGGTGAATACATTATGACAAAATTTAAGTTGATAATGAAATTTTCAGATGAAATTATAGAAGAACGAGATGAAATTTTCTATACGGAAGAAGAGGCTGAAGAGTGGGGAGTGTATTTATGCGATTGCTCTCCGTTAGATGAGAATGATTTTGAAGTTGTTGAGTTTGACGATTAATAATATTGAAATTTATTCGGCAATTAATTAAGGAACAAAGAGAGGAATAATTATATATGATTATTGACCGATTAATTGAGGGCATCATATCAAAAAAATCACCCATTGTAGTCGGCTTAGACCCAAACATAGAATACATTCCGGATATTTATAAATGTCCTTATGCAGATATGAATGACGGTCTTGAAGCAATCGGCAACGTTATTTTTGATTTTAATAAAGATGTTATAGATTGTATATACAATTATGTTCCTGCGGTTAAACCGCAAATTGCATATTATGAGTTATATGGAATGTCCGGATTGCAAGCTTTTTATAAAACGGTTAAATATGCAAAAGAAAAAGGATTAGTCGTTATTGAGGACGGCAAGCGAAACGATATAAGCGAAACGGCTACTGCATATGCGAAAGGTCATTTAGGAACTGTAACAGATTTAAACGGTTTAAAAATAAAACCTTTTGATGTGGATTTTTTAACGGTGAATCCTTATTTGGGAAGCGATGGTTTAACTCCTTTTGTTGAGATATGCAAAGAACACGATAAAGGAATTTTTGTGCTTGTGAAAACTTCAAACAAGTCAAGCGGAGAATTTCAAGATAAAATTTGCAACGGCAGACCGTTGTATGAATTTGTTGCCGATTATGTAAATCAGCAAGCTGATTCATATGTTGGGAAATATGGTTATTCACCCGTTGGCGCAGTTGTTGGTGCGACTTATCCACAAATTTCTCAATCGTTGCGCTCTTTGATGCCGAAAAGTTTTTTCCTTGTGCCGGGTTTTGGTGCGCAAGGCGGAAATCCGCAAGATGTCATGGAATGTTTTAACAGCGACGGTTTAGGTGCTATTATTAATTCATCGAGAGGAATAATTTATTCTTATTCCGATAAATACGATGTGAGCGTTAGTAGAGATGAATATATTAATAGTGTGCGAGTTTCTGTTTTAGATATGAAAGAAACCATACTTGACGAATTAAAGAAAAAATATAAAAATGAATTGATGTATTAATTTATAAAAAAATTTAAGGAGGAAATTAATATGAGTAAAAAAGTTATCAGTACAAATAAAGCACCGGGTGCAATCGGACCTTATTCACAAGGTATTGACGCAGGAAATTTAGTTTTTACTTCGGGACAACTTCCTATAAATCCAGAAACTAAAGAACTCGTTAACGACTGCATCAAAAAAGCTACAAAACAATCTTTGGAAAATGTTAAAGCTATTTTGGAAGAAGCGGGAACAAGTTTAGAAAACGTTGTTAAAACGACTGTATTCTTAAAAGATTTAAATGATTTCGTTGCCATGAACGAAGTTTACGCAGAATTTTTTACAGGCGAATGTCCTGCGCGCTCTGCGTTCCAAGTTGCAAAATTACCGATGGACGCTATTGTTGAAATCGAAGTAATAGCGGTTAAATAGCTAAATTATTAAATCAAAGTTATCAATTGCCGAAAGTGATTTTTTGCAAAAGCGAAAATTCTGTTCGGCAATTATTTTTTTCAAGAAAAAGATAATTGAGGTGAAAAAAATTTAGATAATCGAAACAATTAGCGATTGAAATAAATTTATAACGGCGAGATTTTTTTGCACATGAAAATTGTCTTGTCGTTATTTTTTTGTGAAAAAATATTTTTTGTTCGATTGACATACACTCAGCTATCTTTTATTATAGAGAACAGTTTAACGCAAGCTTTAATTTTTTATTTAAACTCCTAATTTCAAAAGGAGCAATTTTTTAGGAGGGGTTCAACAATGAAATTTAAAATGTCCGAAACCGTTACGATAGGAGTTTTTTCCTGTTTGGTGCTCGTCGGTTCGTTTATTAATATTCGATTGCCTTTCGCTTCACAAGGCGGTTTGGTTCATTTGGGCACAACCGCTGCCGTGAGCGCAACCATTATTTATGGGCGAAAAATCGGAATGTTATCGGGCGCACTCGGAATGACCTTGTTTGATATTGTCGGTGCTTGGTTTTTGGTTTTATTTTAGGAACGATTTCTCATTTTAAAAATAAAAACGGAGAATCGTATGCTTATAATTTAATCGGTCTGATTGGCGGCGGAGCATGGATGATATTGATTTATTATTTATTTGAATCAATTGTATATAATAATTGGGTCGCTTCCGCAGCATCGATTCCGGGCAATGTTTTTCAGCTTATTTTAGCCGCCGTTATCGGTATCCCGATTGGAATGGCGTTAAAAAAATATCGCAACCCGACTTTAAAATAGGATAAAACCTTTCAGAGAGGAATAAATTAATATGAATCGTCAAGATTTTTATTTTGATTTGCCCGAAAATTTAATAGCGCAAGTTCCTTTAGAAAATCGCGCGTCATCAAAATTAATGATTGTTAATAAAAAAAGCGGAGAGATATCTCACGAAAATTTTGAAAACATAATTAATCATATTGATGAGGGCGATTGCATTGTTTTAAATAATACGAAAGTAATACCCGCGAGGCTTTTCGGCGAGAGAAAAGAAACGGGCGGAAAAGTTGAAATATTACTTTTAAGACAATTAAGCGATGACAGTTGGGAAGTTTTGGTTAACCCTGGGAAAAAGGCGAGAATCGGTGATGAAATAATTTTTAAAGACGGGATTTTAAGCGGAAAAATTATTGATATCATTGAGGACGGCAAGCGAATTATAAAGTTTGAATATGTAGGAATTTTTCAAGAAGTTTTGGACGCGCTCGGAGAAATGCCTTTGCCGCCTTATATTCACGAAAAATTGGAAGATAACGACCGATATCAAACGGTTTACGCAAAAGAAAGAGGCTCTGTTGCCGCGCCGACAGCGGGATTACATTTCACGGAAGAGATTTTAAAAAAGATTGAAGAAAAGAAAATTAAAATCGCGCATGTGACTTTACACGTCGGTTTGGGAACTTTTCGCCCCGTAAAAGCAGATAATATTTTTGAGCATCAAATGCACAGCGAATACTATCATCTTGAAGAATCGCAAGCGGAAATTATTAACGAATGTAAAAAAAATAATAAAAAAATAATTGCGGTGGGCACGACGAGTTGCCGTGTTTTGGAAACTTGCGGTGCGGATAACGGAATTTTAAGAAGCGGAATCGGTGATACGGATATTTTTATTTATCCCGGATATAAATTTAAAGTCGTGGATAATTTAATTACGAATTTTCATTTGCCGGAATCGACTTTGTTAATGTTGGTTTCCGCGTTATCAAGCAGGGAAATAATTTTAAAAGCATACGATGAAGCGATTAAAAATGAATATAGATTTTTCAGTTTTGGAGATTCCATGTTTATAACGGATTGAATTTGCCGTAAATAAAATTGATTTTATCGTGTTTTTATCGCAGGAGAAATCAGTGTTTATGAATTTCCCGTATGACAAAAAATTTATGAGCGATTTACTATTATAAAAATTACATATTAAAAAAATAATTTCTAATTATAAAGCTGTTCGGAAACCGCGATGTTTTAACACGGTTTTCGGCAGTTCATTCAAGTTTCCGAACAGGTCGGATGAATTTTTAAAATAACGATAAATTAATAAATTGAGTAGATTTTAAAATAGTGCTATGGTATAATCGGTTAGTGTGTATATAGAAAAAACTGGGCTGAACTGCCTAATATGATAGACTTTTTTGATACAAGGAGGATAATTTAGGAGATGTCACAAGTAGAGAAATTGGAAAACAGCAAGGTAAAGATTACTTTTGAAATTACGAAAGAGGAACTTGAAGTCGGCATGGAGCAGGCTTATAAAGATAACAGAAAAAAATATAATGTTCCGGGATTTAGAAAAGGCAAAACACCCAGAAAAATCATTGAAAATTATTATGGCGGGCAAGTTTTTATACAAGACGGCATTAATAATTGTTTAGAGCCTGCTTATATTAAAGTAATTGATGAGCACGAATTAGATGTAGTTTCACGCCCTGAAATAGACTGCGATTTTAACGACGACGGAGTTCTTGTTGTTACCGCGGAAGTTTATATCAAACCTGATGTGGAACTTTCTGAATATAAAGGTGTCGTATATAAAAGAGAAGAAGTTTTCGTTGATGAAGACGATGTTAACGGAGAATTGGAAACGCAAAGAGAAAAAAATGCGCGCAAAATTGTTGTGGAAGACCGTGCCGCACAAATGGACGATATCCTTAAAATCGATTTTGAGGGATTCATTGACGGTGTTCCTTTTGAAGGCGGAAAAGCCGAAGATTTTGAATTGGTTTTAGGTTCAAAAACTTTCATTGAAGGTTTTGAAGAGCAATTAGTCGGCGTTAATTTAAATGAGGAAGTTGAAGTTAATGTCAATTTCCCGCAAGAATATCACGAAGAAAAATTGCAAGGTGCGCCTGCGATTTTCAAAGTTACAATTAAGAAAATTGAATTTAACGAAATGCCGGAATTAGACGACGATTTCGCAAGCGATATCAGCGATTTTGAAACTTTGGCGGAATATAAAGACAGCATTAAGGCAAAACTTTTAGATGCGAAAACAGAAGAAGCATCTCAAATAGAAACAGGTAAAATTTTAGATGTAATAATTGAAAAAGCAAAAGTTGATTTGCCGGAAGTTATGGTTGAAAGAGAAGTTGACAACACTATCGACCGTATTTCGAGAGATTTATATTATCAAAACGGCGTTGAATTTGATTTTTATCTTCAAGCAATCGGAAAAACAATCGAAGAATACAGAGAAGGTGAAAGCGAAAACGCAAGAAAAACCGTTATGGGTCGCCTTGTATTAGATAAAATAGCGGAGCTTGAGGATATAAATGTTTCTGAAGATGAGTACGATAAAGAAATAGATAACATTGCAGCTCGATTTGAGATTTCAAGAGAAGAATATTTGAAATATGTTGATGAAAGCCGCAAAGAACTTATGATGAAAGATTTGAAAATTAAGAAAACTATTGAGTTTATAAAAGAAAGTGCGGTTGCTGAATAATCGCATAAGCAAAACGAAAACGGATTTTATAAAAAAAGTTTCTTTGAGTTCAAACAATTAAAAGAAACTTTCGTTATTATGCTTAATGATATAAAATTGTTTTGATTTTTATAAATTTACACGTGGGTTTAATCGCTCGCATATGTTTTTTTGAATATATACTATTTTAGAAGAAAAGGGGGATTATCTATGCCGTTGGTGCCTACAGTTATTGAACAAACAAACAGAGGTGAACGCGCTTTTGATATTTACTCTAGGTTGTTAAAGGACAGAATTATTTTTTTAGGTGATGAGGTTAACCCTGTTACGTCAAATTTGGTTATCGCACAGCTTTTATTTTTAGATGCTGAAGACCCTGAAAAAGATATAAGTTTGTATATAAATAGTCCGGGCGGAAGCGTTACAGACGGGCTTGCAATATATGATACCATGCAATTTATAAAATCTGATGTTTCTACCATTTGTGTTGGATTAGCAGCCAGTATGGGAGCATTTTTATTGGCGGGCGGAGCAAAGGGAAAACGTTTTGCTTTGCCAAATTCGGAAATTATGATACATCAACCTATGGGTGGCGCAAGAGGTCAAGCGACCGATATCGAAATCCACGCACAACAAATTTTAAAACTAAAAGAAAAGTTAAACTTAATGTTATCTGAAAATACAGGACAGCCGCTAGACATTATCAAAAAAGATACTGACAGAGATTTTTATATGACTGCGGAAGAAGCCGCGAGATATGGATTGGTTGATACTGTTATCGGTAAGACAAAGTAAAAGGAGATGAATAGATGGCATCTAATATAGATGAAAAGAGGCAGTTAAGATGTTCTTTTTGCGGGAAACCTCAAGAGCAGGTGAGAAAGCTTATTGCCGGTCCAAACGTTTATATTTGTAACGAGTGCATTGAACTTTGTTATGAAATATTAGGCGATGACCTTGATGACTTTGAGGGTTTTGATGAAGAAGCCTCTACTTTGAAACCTAAAGAAATGAGAGAAATTCTTGACCAGTTTATTATCGGGCAAGACGACGCAAAAAAAGCATTATCCGTTGCTGTTTACAATCACTATAAGAGGATTCTTAACGAAAAAGATGATGATGTTGAAATTCAAAAAAGTAACATCATTTTAGTCGGACCTACGGGCGTGGGTAAAACTTATATAGCGCAAACTTTGGCGAGAATTTTAAATGTACCTTTCGCTATCGCGGACGCAACTTCTCTCACAGAAGCGGGATATGTCGGCGAAGATGTTGAAAACATTCTTTTAAAACTTATCCAAGATGCTGATTTTGATATTGAAAAAGCAGAGCGCGGCATCATTTACATCGACGAAATCGATAAAATCGCAAGAAAAGGCGATAACCCTTCGATTACTCGTGATGTCAGCGGCGAGGGAGTTCAGCAAGCGTTGCTTAAAATGTTGGAGGGAACTGTTTCAAGTGTGCCGCCGCAAGGCGGACGCAAACACCCACACCAAGATTTTATTCAAATAGATACTTCAAATATTTTATTTATTTGCGGCGGAGCTTTTGACGGTATCGATAAAGTTATCGAGCAGCGTTTAAATAAAAAGCTTATCGGTTTTGGCGCGGATAAAGGCGACGACATCGAAATGGATAGGAGAAAAAGAGAGGACGCGGTTCTCAGAAATCTCTTACCGATGGACTTACAAAAATACGGTTTGATTCCCGAGTTTGTCGGCAGACTTCCCGTTTCCGTCACATTGGAGCATTTGGACGAAAAAGCTTTGATAGCTATTTTGACAGAACCTAAAAATGCGATTATCAAGCAATATGCTAAATTGTTTGAATTGGAAGATATTTATTTGGAATTTGAAGATGACGCACTTGACGCGATTGCAAAACTTGCGATTGAAAGAAAAACGGGTGCTCGTGGTCTTAGGTCTATAATAGAAAGCTTTATGACAGATATTATGTATGAAGTTCCTTCCGATGATACAATCGAAAGAGTTGTTATCACAAAGGAAACCGTTATTAATAAAGCTGAACCTAAAATTATTTACAATGAGAACAAAAAACCTATTGTAAAAAAGACTGTTAAGAGAAAAGTTGAAAAGAAAATTTCTGCGAGTTGACAGATTGACATTTTCTTTGTAATCCACAGGCATGGGTGTTTTATTCCATGCCTTTTTTATATTTAATACGTCTTTTGGATAAGGAAAATTAATATGAAAATAAAAAAATTAACATCGGCGGACAGTTTCGGTTTTTTAAATTTATTGCTGACTCTGGATAATGAAACAAAATTTATGATGCTTGAACCGAATGAAAGAAATGTTTCATCGGAAGATATGACGCTGCGGTTATCAAAAATTGATGAAACAAACTCTGTTCTTTTCGGTGCGTTTGACGACGGAAATCTTGTGGGATATGTAAATGTTTTGCGCGGTGACGCAAATAGAATACGTCACTCGGCGTATATCGCTATGGGTATTTTGTTATCGTATACGGGGCAGGGCATCGGTAAATTATTGTTAAACAAAGTTGACGAATGGGCGCGAAAATACGGCGTAACAAGATTGGAACTCACGGTTATGGCGCATAACGAAAACGCAATAAAACTTTATGAAAAAATGGGTTTTAATAAAGAGGGAATAAAGAAAAATTCTATACTCATTGACGGCAATTATATTGATGAATATTATATGGGCAAGATTTTATAAAATTTATCGGTACATAAGCGAAAGGAATCTGAACAATTATGAAGTTCGGCTGTGTGTTTGTATATTATAATGAAAAATATGGTTTTATTTTTACTTCGGAAACCACAATAAAAGGACGCATTATACGAGTGACAATGAATCCGATAATCATGGCGGATTCTGATATTTCACTCGAACAAACAGGAAAATATTTTTTTGAAGCATTAAATAAATCTCGAAGTGCGTTGCCCGTTGAACGTTCGGAAATTGAAAATTATAAGTTTTGGGAAGCAACTAAAATAAAAAGTTTTTCAGCTTTCAGTAAAAAATTTATTTGTTTGCGTATCGAAGAAAAAGAAAATACTTTTGAATTTGAGATTTTGCAAAGAGAAAGCGACGGCGGTTATGGGTATTCGGGCAAAAGTGAGAATAAATCTCAATTGCGCGGTGATTCTGATGAGCAAACAGTCGGCAAAAAAATATCACGCTTATTTTCAAAAAAAATTCATCAAGACGAAGAGGAACAACTTTCCTTTAAAACACTCAATAACAGTATCGTCGAATATACGAAACCGTGTTATGATTTTGAAGATGCGGGCGATGGAAATACGGACGCATATCAAATTTATGTATATGAAAAAGAGCGAAATAATTATATCGCTTTTTTAACAGATAATAATTATTCGGAAATAAACGCGAACGCGATTCGTATTCGTTGGGAACAAATTTACGGAAAATTAAACGAATATGAGTATACTCAAGAAAACGGATTAATAAAAATTAAGGCATACGGGAAAACGGATAAATACGAAGTACATGCTAATTTTTTTCGAGATTCGGAAAATTTGACGGAAGTTATGCTGGAAACGGATAACGCATTATCGCACGACAAACGTAAAAAGATTTTAAATGAATATGATAAGCTGATTAATTCTATAAAAATAATTGATTGTTGGGGTATTACATATGAATCGAAAAGAAGCGATTAGAGAAATATGTTTCGATAAGCTTGAAAAATTAACAGCCGAAGAACGTGCGGACGCGTTATTAAACTGGTGGGGAATTGATGAAGATGATAAAGAATTTCATTTGCTCTCTCCGGAATTGCAAAAAGAAATTTTAAAAGATGAAGATTCGCCCGACGCAAACGAAAGCACGGATATAAAATATAGTCCGCTTATTCTTATACATTTGGAGCATGGTTTTATCGGTGCAAGAAATGAATATATCGCAGATAAAATTTCTGATTTGAAAGGTGAAAAAATATCGGTCGAGGGTGAAGTTGAAGATTTATTTTCGTGTCCTTGTTGCGGATATAAAACACTGGAAGTACGGGGAGAATATTTTATATGCGAAGTTTGCATGTGGGAAGATGCGGGTTTTCCGGAAAATGAGCCGGACAGATATAGTTTCGCTAATTACATGACCCTTAATGAAGCGAAAGCAAAATTTGAATCAAACCCGAAAAATAGTGATATTTTAAATAAATACAATCTTTAAAAAATAATTTTTTATTAAATTTGTATAAGCAAAATATTTTTTGCCTATACGATGAAATTTAACCTGTAGGGGCGGCGCTTGCTTCGCCTGTGGTTTTAAGCTAATGCAATCTTTTAAAAAAATTAGGTGAGTTTATTTTGGATAAAACAAAAAATCAAAAAATGATTAAAGGAACGGTTGAGGGCATTATTTTTCAAAACGATGATAACGGCTACATAGTTTTTACGCTCGTTGCGGACGAAAACGAACTGCATAAAGATAAAGAAGAATTTGAAATTATTTTCGATGAAATGATTTGTGTCGGCTATGTGCCTAAGCTTAACCCGGGCGAAAATATTGTGGCTTATGGGCAAATAACTCAACATCAAATATACGGCGACCAGTTTCAAATAGAAAATTATCAAAAATCTCTGCCGACGTCCACTGAGGCGATAGAAAAATATTTAGGCTCGGGATTGATAAAGGGAATCGGTAAGGCTCTCGCGAAAAGAATAGTCGCGAAATTCGGCGAAGAAACGCTCAACGTTATAGAACACGACCATAAAAAGTTATCGCATATAAAAGGCGTTTCTTTGGCTATGGCAAATTCTATCAACGAAACTTTTTGCGAGCAGTTTGAATTTAGAAATATAATTTTATTTTTGCAAAAATATAACGTTTCCATTCCGCTCGGAACAAAAATTTATAAGCGATATAAAAATGAAACGATGGACGTTATTATGAATAATCCGTTTAGGATTGCGGAAGATATTTTCGGCGTCGGATTTAAAACGGCGGACAGTATCGCGGAAAGCATCGGAATCCCGAAAGATTCTGTTTTTAGAATTAAAGCAGGTATAAAATATGTTTTGACGACGGCATCGACAAACGGGCATGTTTATCTTCCGCGAGATATTTTGATTGCACATACGAAAGACCTTTTGAACATTAAAGATGATTCCGTAAATGACAGCCTCGACGCGTTAGCGATAGAAAACGAAATCAAAACAGAAAAACTTGATAATCTCAATAATAGTGAAGTCGTTTATTTAAATTATCTTTATTTTGCGGAAAATTATGCGGCGAAAAAATTAATCGAACTCTCTTCAAATTATGCGGAGAAGAGCGACGACATAAAAAGACATATCGAAGCTTTGGAAATCGAAAACGATATCGAGCTTGCGGATGAGCAAAAACAAGCCGTTATCGAAGCTTTGCAAAGCGGTGTTTTGGTTATCACGGGCGGCCCGGGAACAGGTAAAACAACAACGATTAACACACTTATCGGCGTTTTGAAAAAAGAAAATTATGATTTTGTTTTAGCCGCACCGACAGGACGAGCGGCGAAACGAATGACGGAAACGACAGGTGAAGAAGCGCAGACGATACATAGACTTCTCGGTATGAAATTTTTATCCGACAACGATTCAAGGCAAAGTTTTGAAAAAAACGATGAAGACCCGATTGAAGCGGACGTAATTATAATCGATGAAAGTTCGATGATAGATATTTCTTTGTTATATCATTTGCTGAAAGCGGTTGAAATCGGAACGAAATTAATTTTGGTCGGTGATGTTGACCAGTTGCCTTCCGTCGGACCGGGCAATGTTTTGCAGGACATTATAGAAAGTAATTGTGTGCAGGTTGTCAGACTCAATAAAATATTTCGTCAAGCGATGGAAAGCGCGATTGTTATGAATGCGCACAAAATCAATAAAGGCGAGTTGCCCGAATTAAACGATAAAACAAAAGATTTTTTCTTTATGGAAAAGTCGTCGCAAGAAAATGTTATGAATACGATTGTCGATTTGGTCGTGCGCCGTTTACCTAAATATAAAAATTGTGATTCCAAAAAAAATATTCAAGTTTTATCGCCGACAAAAAAATCTCCGATAGGCGTTGAAAATTTAAATATGCTTTTGCAATCTCAGATTAATCCGCCGAGTGACTATAAAAAAGAGCGCACAGTAGGCTCAAAAACTTTCCGCGCGGGCGATAAAGTTATGCAGTTAAAAAATAATTATAACGCGACTTGGGAATTAAAATCGTCAAACGGCAAGCGGCTTGAT
>JGI994J12354_10001041_pt1 | contig 28175 bp, 33 predicted proteins | sample IntmicLarv3ML3BL_FD_12354 | JGI IMG/M metagenome (IMG submission 12354) | reverse complement strand
CAGTCATCTGTGATGTAATGACAAAAAGGACATACCGAGAGTCGGCACGAGCCTGATCTTCGGCCGCCTGGCACTCAGGAGTCCAGTCGGGTACGACAGGGTTGAAAAAATCAACCTTGCCATCCAGTTGCGAAATCAGATCTTCCCGCCAAGTTGAGTTGTTACAGGTGCCTCTGAGAAATGTTGCGTTTGTAAAGTTTTCCATAGAAAATGCCTCCCTAATTTTACTAAGCATATAGCCTGTACCTATAATTATACTATAAATTACATAAAAAATCAAATTAATGGCTTGAAATCAATACATAAGGGATATAGAGGAAATTATTATAATACGAATTATAAATGAAAAGGAATTATAAATATGGAAGAAAAATCTTTGGATGATGAATTAAATATAGACAATGAGTGGGAAATATATATGTCTGTATTATGGAGCAATTTGCTTGAAAAATATAATTTGAATACTAATAGTAATGTTGTTGAAATTGCGCCAGGAGTTAGATATAAAATTGGCTTAGCATTAAAGAATATTGGATTTAAGGGAAATCTATATGTAATAGAGCCACATAAGCCAACATTAGATATTATCATTAAAAAATATAAAGAATTATTGCCTAATAGCAATATTATTGGTATTAATCATAAACTTGATGATTCTATTCAGTATTTACCAAAGTGTTTAGATGCTATTGTGGGCAATCATTGCTTAGATGATATAATTATGGGCGAATATCTTAATAATAATGATTTTGAATTTGTATTTAATGCTAGAAATAAAAGAGAAAGCCAAGACTTTTTAATTAATAAATGGTCTGAACTTTATAGCAAAAAGTCTAAGTTAAATGCAATAAAAAACAAGATAATAAACAATTGGGAAACTTTTATAGAAACTTTTAATCCTAAATTAGTATTTCTAAGCCAATATTATAGCAATGTTTATTACAATAATGGAGAAATTTCTATTGCTGATGCTGCTGCAAGTGATATATTTACACAAATAAAACGAAAGTTCATTATGGACAAAGATAAGTTACAAAAAATATTTGATTCTATTGACTTTACTACTGATAAAAGATGTATTGAGCCAGATGATCCATTGTGGAAAGCACCTATTTTCTTAAACAATACTCAAAATAATAGTAATTGGCTAGTAGGAATGCCAATAAGTAAATATAGAAGATTGACTCCATCTGCATATAAAAGGCTTGGAAAAGAAATATTTGTATTACAAGATACATATCCACTCTCAAAGCAATTTAACCCTATTTATATAAATGAAAAATTATATGAAAAGATATTTAATGTTAAGTTCAAGTGGGATGAAGCACAAAATGTAATAAGTAATTTGTTTTCAATTACACTTAATTCTGAAAAAGCAGAGAATAAGGAAAATGGTATACATGCCTATGTTGATAAACAGAAAGATGGTACTAATATTTCACTAAGTAATAATCTTGGCTCTGGTAGAGCCTACTATATAGGAAAGAATTTTAATATTAAAGGAGAAAAGACTATACTTGCTACTTCAGAAAGAGAAGAATACAATAATGGATATTTTCCTCTTACAAGTGCAATTTTTGAAACGATTGCAGCAAATGTAATTTCACATGACATTGAATTTAGTTCTTTTCAAGTATTAGCAATATTGGATATTGACAGTAAATATAGTTTTATTTGGAGTGGAGGAGAATTTCCATGTGGACAAATTGTTCGTTTGGATAACGGAGAATTAGATAGAATTACACATCTATTTCAGAACAATACCTTTTTAAGTAAAGAAGAAATATATTCTATGGCTGATAAGTTTGGTAAACTAGAAGGAGAGAAATTTATAGGGAGAATATTACATGGAGCATGGTCTTGTGGGAACATATCGCCAAAAGCACAAATGATGGATTTTGATACAATATGTTCTGTAAAAGGTAGAAACCCACAATATTCTTTTACAGATAAGTATATTACTAATTATTTTGGATACGAATATTTAGGGCAAATTAAAGTAATTGAAACAATAGTAGATAGCGAAATAAATAAAGATAATGTTACTGCTGATGAAATTAAGGAGATATTAATTAGATCATATAACAATGAAATAAATGATAGGTTTATCAGTTTAATGGGGTTTGATTTTATTAAAATTGATGAACAGCTAAGAAAAGAAATAAACGAATTAGCACAATTTTTTAAAAATGTAAGTAACAAAATGTATCCTAATTATATTGATATGGCTGTTTGGAGAGAATATCTTGGTAATACACATATTTTTGATTTCTCAAGATTCTTCAAATACTATCCTATTCTAAAAAGAAGTGAATACTGGAGCATAGATAATGCTATTAATATAATATTAAACATGAAATCAGGAATAATAAAAGATAGGAATGTTGCTCCTAATGAAACAGTTAAAGAATTCTTAGAAAAAAATAATATTGTAGTTAGCGAAAAAGAGCAGTTTTTAGCATTACTAAAACAAATAGAAGAATTTATCAGTAGATATGATAGTGTATATAATAAAATATTAAGCAATAATACGGACAAGCAGTATTTATATGAAAGAAAAGCATTTATATACAATGAAGATAGAGAATATTTGATGGTAAATCAAAATATTAAATTAGCTATAATGAATTTGTATAAAAAAGATAAAATACAGGCAAAAACTATTAGTAAACTTATAGAAACAGTAATAAATACCTCTATAAGAAACCATAAATATGATGCAAAAAAGATATGTTCTAATACAAAAATCTTTAAAGAGGGATATTTTACATTGTGCATGAATGATTTAGGGAAACATTATTTAAAAATAGTGCTATTTAAAGATGTTTTAAAGACTGATTATAGCGAACTTTCTTTATTAATAAATGGTAAAGAAGCAGTAAAAAGCATACAAGAAAATGAAGATGAAATTATAATAAATAGTAAAACAAATGATAATTTGCTTGTTTTACATGGATATAAAACGATATTTTTAATGATTAATGGAAAAAAGTTTAAATTTCATTCACTTGCAGAAAAGGAAAAGATATATTTTGATTCATACAACTTGGCACAATTTATCGAATTGTTAGAAATAGCGAACAAAAGTTAAGTAAGGGTTAAGTTTTTGTAATTGGAAAAATTTGACGAAATCGCAAAAAATAGTGTATAATATATAGTATATTAGAAAAATTTTGCAAAATTAGGAGGTAATATATTATGGGAGCAGGTCGTAGTTATAGTAGTGGTGGTAAAGGATCAACACCTAAAATGTCTAAAGCTGAGAGAGAATTAGCTACAGAAGAAGCAAAAATTGCACAAGAAGAGAAAAATTAGAGGAAAGAAAAAAAGCATTAGAAGAAAAAAAGAGATCAGCAGGTATAACCTCTACAACAAAAGACTGGAAAAATGAAAGAGAATAATATAAAAAAGTTGAAAGACAGAGTATCTATAAAGTATTAATTTAGATACTCTTATTACTATGAGAGGTGTTTCAATGGATGATAGTGTAAAAAGCATATTGATTGAATTTGGTATCAAGAATATTGTGAGTCATACTGAGTTGCCAAATAAAGAAAGTTATAGAAAAATAGTTATTGAATCTGATAGTAATTATATATTAAAAGAATTTAAAAATATTGATGAGGAAGCAATAAAATTTATTACAGCAGTACAAGAGTATTTGATTTACAAAAAAGTTTCAATTCCTAGAATATATAAAACCGAGTCTGGAGTAGCATACTTACAAAAAGAAGATTCCTATTGGACATTAAATGAATTTATAGGGGATGGAATAAGCTACGAAAATAAAGAGTTAAATAAAGATGAAATATATAGTGCAGGTAAATTATTAGGAATGGTGCATAAGGAATTAGGCAATATTGATATACCAACACAAAGATTTATTGCTAATTTACACACCATAGAAGATTCTTTAGAAAAAATATTAAAGTTGGAAGAATACTATATTAGTGATGTTGAATATTCTAACATATTAGATTATAAGTATAATGAATTGCTAAGATTCAGTAATGACAAGTTTAAATTGATTTCTAAGTTACCAATGCAAATGATACATGGGGACTTTCATAAGGGTAATTTGCTTTACAATAAGAATATGAATTCGATAATGCTAATTGATTTTGAAAATGTTTGTGTATTTTATAAAACACAAGAATTATTAAGAGCAGCAACCTTCTTGTGCTATGATCCTAAAGAGGGTACATTAAATACTATTAATAATATAATTGCATTCATTTCGGGATATATATCTGTTAATGATATTACAGATATAGAGAAGACAAGTATGCTAGATCTGTTTTATTACAGCATGCTAACAAGTTTATATGGGCTTTTTATTGGTCAGAATGAATTAGAAAAGAATCAAGAGTTAAGGAAATATGTGTTATATAAATTTGATATGTTAAAATGGCTAAAAGCTAATCATCATCATTTAAGTGAAAGAATGCAAGGCATATTAAACTAATCTATGTAATATGAATTTTAAGTCGAGAACAGGGAAATGGCTATGTTCTCTATTTTTATATCATTTGTAAAATTAAATAATAGATAATTGACTATATTGGTAAGACGTTGAATTTCTATTTGTATAAGGGAATGGTAGAAGATTAGACCTATATCTGTCTGGATAGCCATATTTCAAATTCTACATCAGAAAGAATTCCATTTTTCCAATCTTGTTTTTTAGCTTTGCCCTCAATTTTAAATTTCTCAAAAGTCGTTTTACAAGAAGTTTTACCTTTATTTTTAGAAGATAAGTCTTCTAGTCTTTGATAGACTTTTCTGTATTCTTTTTCTAGTGGATTTTTTTCTACTTTTGCTTTATAAGATGTTTCTCTAGAAAATACACTGCAAAGTTTAGTTGGATTATCAAGAGATGGATAATTGCAATATTTAGCTTTTTTGCTGTCGGCTAAAAAATATCTACCACAAGTTTCGCATTTGCTAATTGGTATTTTGTGATGAAGTAGAAAATTCAGCATAATTGGGAGAACATACCTTATATCTCTAGAGTGATATGCAATTTGAGGACAAATATCACCGTTGGGGGCGGGACCTTTTAACCAACGAGATTGCATACCTTTTAAAGTATAAACAGAAGCAAGATGGTATATGTCTAATTCTTGGGTATCATATAAAAATAAATATTTATCTTCAGGTTTAGAATTGCTTTTCAATATATTAAGTCTGTAAAATGGAGAAAGATTTATTAATCTAATATCTGTGCTTTTTTCAAGACAGAATTCTAAAACATCCTTTACTTTTGCTTGCAAATTTGTAATATCTAGTAAGGCAGTATCATATACCTTTTTCACAGTATTTTTATAATCAGCTTCTTTTATCGTTATATTAGAACTAAAATAATTCATTACATCTTTGTCAAAGTAAGAAATAAATCCATCCATATAATTATTAAAAAAAGTTATAAAATTTTCAAAAATATTAAAATCAGCATATATAAATTCAAATAAAAGACTTCCTATTTTTTTCAAATCTTGATTCTTATTTTGGTATATAGTATATTCTTTTTTATTTTTTTCATAAAGTGCAAAAGTAGAACTAATAACTTCTTTATCTACATCTTTTCTATTTCCTATATAGTAGGATAAGCCTGTGCTTTTCTTAAAATTATACATTTTACAAAATCTCCTATACAAATTTTTAAAAAACTATTGACAAACATCTATAGGTATTATATCATTAAACTGACAATTATTGCAAGAGAAAAAATAATTAAAGGAAAATAATTGTTGGTCGACGCATATAAAATAAGAATAGATGTTATCTATAATAAAAGGATATCATAAAGAGATAACAAAGAAAAGTGAAATATATAAGAGATTCAAAATGATGACATTTTGAACAGAGGATAATATGTTGACTATTCTAACGAAAGGAGGAAAATGCCATGTCTAATTATGAAAAAATTAAAACACTATATTTTAGTGAAGATAAAACTCAAATAGAAATTGCTAAAATAATCGGTGTTAGTAGTCAATATGTTTCAAAAGTTTTAAGATCCATGCCTGAATATTATAAAGTAAACAAAGATAGACGATATGACAGACAATTAAGATATAAAGCGAATAAGATTAAAGCTATATGGGATAAAAGAAAACAAATAAAAATGCAAGATGAAGCAATATTTGGCTATTTAAAGTTAAAACAAGCACAGAATGCTATTGAAATGTCTAAAAGATATGTGGGATAGTTGTGCCTGTGAATTGTTGATTAAAAAACAACTGAATATGCAAAAGTTTTTGAGAGTCGAAAGGCTCTCTTTTATAGTGCATAAAATTATAGAACAGGAGGGAAATCTATGGAGAATAATATAAAATATAAATTAAGTATTAAAGGTGTAGCAAAGCGAATAGGAAAAAGCGAACAATTTGTTAGAATTGGATTACAAAGAGGGGTATTGCCTATAGGAACAGCAGTGCAATTAAGTAGCAAATATACATATCATATTTCACCAAAATTACTTAAAGAATATTTAGGTGAACAGGGTTGTACAAATGATACATAATATAGTAAAATGAATTAAGTATAACCTTTGTTTTGGCAGAAGGGAAGGTGAAAGAATGAAATTGCCAAATGGTTATGGGTCTATTGTAAAGCTAAAAGATACAAAAAGAAGAAAGCCATATAGAGTAAGATTAACGAAAGGGTTTACTGATGAAGGTAAGCAGATAGTTATAATTTTAGGGGATTTTAAAAGCCAAGAAGAAGCTACTGAAGCATTGTGTGAGTATAATTCTAGTCCATACGATATAACAGCGAATAAAATAACTTTTGCAGAAGTTTATAAAAAATGGTCTAAAATTCATTTTGAAAAAGTTAGTGATAGTGCTATTGTAAATTATGAAAATGCTTATAATAAGTATTGTAAAGATTTGCATAAAATGAGAATAAAAGATATTAGACTTACACATTTGCAAGGTGCTGTTGATGATTCGGGTATGGCTTATCCTACAAGAAAAGTAATAAAAGCATTATTGAATCAAGTATTTACTTTTGCAATGAAAAATGACATAGTAGAAAAGAAATACAGCGAATATATTGATTGTGGGGTAAATGAGGGAAAAACAAAAAGAAAGCCATTTACAACAGATGAGATAAAAAAGCTGTGGGATAATGCTCACAAGCTTGACTATGCCGATACAGTTTTAATAATGATTTATACTTGTTTAAGGGTAGGAGAGTTATTAACAATAGAAATAGACAATGTTCATTTACATGAAAGATATATGGTAGGTGGCAGTAAAACAGAAGCAGGAAGAGATAGAGTAATACCAATTAACAAGAAAATAGAGCCTTTTATTCGTAAATATTATGAAATGAATAAAAACCAAAAATATCTAATTATGAACTCATTAGGCAATCCAATGCAGTATTCTAATTATAGGCGAGAAAAATGGGATAATATTATGGAAAAATTAGAATTTGAAGGAAATAGACCACATGATTGCAGACATACAGGAATAAGTTTATTAGATAGTGCAGGAGCTAATCCATTATGCATCAAAAGAATAGTAGGACATGCTTCACAGGATATTACAGAAGATGTTTATACTCACAAGACAATTCAGGAACTAATTGAAACAATAGATTTGATATGAAATTTGGTACATACAGTTGGTACATATGCTTGGTACATATGAGCAAAATTTTATACGAATGGAGAGATATTTATGAGGGTTTGCAAAATAAAAGAAAAGCTACTGCTTGCTGGCTTCGTAGCTTTTCTGTAAGACTTTCGGCAATCACCAAAAACGGATTGTAATTATCTCTTAGAGAATTGTGGTGCTTTACGAGCTTTCTTAAGTCCGTATTTTTTTCTTTCTTTCATTCTTGAATCTCTTGTTAAGAAACCTGCTAATTTAAGTGTTGGTCTATATTCTGGATTTGCATTAAGAAGTGCTCTTGATATTCCATGACGAATAGCTCCAGCTTGACCAGTATATCCACCACCTTCAACTTTAGCAATAACATCATATTTATCTAATGATGTAGTTGCATTTAAAGGTTGACGTACTATAACTTTTAATGTTTCTAATCCAAAGTATTCATCTATAGGTTTGTTATTTATTATGATTACTCCATTACCAGGTGTAACTCTAACTCTTGCTATAGATTTTTTTCTTCTACCTGTACCATAAAAATATATTTTAGCTGATTTAGCTTCAGCTTTTGCTTTAGCAACTCTTGGCATTTAAAACTCCCCCTTCCAAATTTCTGGTTTTTGAGCTTGGTTTTCGTGTTCAGCTCCTTTATAAACTCTTATATTTGTTAAAAGCTTTCTTCCTAAAGTATTTTGTGGAAGCATGCCCTTTACTGCGTGAAGCATAGCTCTTTCTGGATTTTTATTCATGACATCACGAGCAACAGTTTCTTTTAAACCACCAATATATCCTGAATGATGTCTATAAAACTTTTGATCTAGTTTTTTTCCAGTTAAAACTGCATCTTTACAGTTTATTATGATAACATGGTCACCTGTATCTTGATTAGGTGTGTATGTTGGTTTGTTTTTTCCTCTTAATATATTAGCAGCAACAACTGCGACTCTACCAATAGGTCTGTTTGCTGCATCTATTATATACCATTTTTTTTCAACTTCATTTGCACTATAGCTATGTGTAGTATTCATAGATTCCTCCTTATAATTACTTCATAACAAATCACCGGGATTGATTTGTACTTAGACATTTTAATATAAATATTAAGAAAAGTCAATAAATTTCGTAAAAATACTTGACTTTATAGATTTTTTAGGGTAAACTTATTACTGTTTGAAAGAAGAAGTATCCACTTCTCACCTTATCTTATGGAGAAAGGTATAGTATTAAATATAGATGCTATTTATAGAGAATGGATAAACTTACTTACAACGTAAGTTTTTTTATTTTGGAGGTGTTTTATATAAAACAAGAATTAACAATAAACGAGAAGATAAGAGCACGTGAAGTACAAGTGATAGACAATGAGTCTAATAAACTGGGGGTAATGAATACTCAAGATGCAATTAACATTGCATATGAAAAAGATTTAGATTTAGTATTAGTATCACCAAATACAGACCCACCAGTGTGTAAAATCTTAGATTATGGAAAATATAAATTTGAACAATCTAAGAAAGAAAAAGAAGCAAAGAAAAAACAAACAATAGTTGAACTTAAAGAAATAAGAATGACACCAAATACTGAAGAACACGATTTTAATTTTAAAGCAAAAAATGCAAGAAAATTCTTAGAAGATGGTGACAAGGTAAAATTAACAGTTAGGTTTAGAGGTAGAGAATTAGGTAATATTAAATTAGGTGAGGCATTATTAAATAAGTTTACAGAAAACTTAGCAGATATCGCAACAGTTGAAAAAAGGCCTTTATTAGAAGGTAAAAACATGTTTATTATTTTATCAAAGAATAGAAAGGAGAATGCATAATGGCAAAGTTAAAAACAAACAAAGCAACAGCAAAAAGATTTTCATACACCAAAACAGGAAAAATAAAAAGAACAACAGCAAATAGAAGACATTTATTAGCACACAGAACAACAAAACAAAAAAGAGGATTGAGAACACAAGGGTATGCAGACAAAACAAATTCAAAGGCAATATCTAGTATGTTACCATATGGAAATTAATATAAAAGGGGAGGCAAATTAAATGGCAAGAGTAAAATCAGGAAGAATAACACATAAAAAACATAAAAAAATATTGAAAAGAGCAAAAGGATATTATGGAGCAAAAAGTATAAGATTTCGTATGGCGAAACAAGCAGTGATGAAATCTTTAAAATATGCATATGTTGGAAGAAAATTAAAGAAGAGAGACTATAGAAGATTATGGATAGCAAGAATAAATGCAGCAGCAAGAGCAAATGGAACAACATATAGTAAACTTATGGCAGGATTAAAAAAAGCAAATGTACAAATCAATAGAAAAATGTTAGCAGAGATTGCAGCAACAGATGCAGAAGCATTTAAAAAATATATTGAACTAATTTAAAAAATTAGATATAATTTAACCAAAGAAAGAGGAGGTATTTTAATGGAAGACGTAAAGAAATGTTTAGCAGAAATGTTTGGAACAGCAGTACTAGTTATGTTTGGTGTTGGAGCAGCGATATTTTCAGGAAGTGAACTTGCAATAGCATTTGCATTCGGAATTGCAGTAATAGCAGCAGCATATTCAATTGGACATATTTCAGGAGCACATTTAAATCCAGCAATATCATTAGGAGCATTTATATCAGGAAGAATGAAATTAGTAGATATGCTAAAATATGTATTATCACAAATAATAGGAGGAATATTAGGTGCAGGAATAATATTTTTAATTTTAAAATTATTACTTCCAGTAGATTATGATTTTGCAACTTTAGGATTAGGACAAAATCATCTTCCTACATTAATGCAAGATTTAGAATTTGGAAAACAATTAGCAGTAGCATTAATATTTGAATTTGTTGCAACATTTATATTTGTTACAGTAGCATTAGGTGCAACATCAAAGAACAATCCAAATCTAGCAATTGCAGGATTAGCAATTGGATTTACATTAGTAGCAATACATATATTAGGACTTGCAATAACAGGAGTATCTGTTAATCCAGCTCGTAGTATAGGACCTGCAATATTTGCAGCAATAATGGATGTAAAAGAAGCATTGCCACAATTATGGGTATTTATAGTAGCACCACTTTGTGGAGGAGCAGTAGCAGGAATAATATACAGAGAAAGAAAACCAAAAACAATAGAAGCAACACCAGCAGAGTAAATATAGATATAATAAATAAGATAGATAAAAAAGGAGTAAATTTTTCTTACTCCTTTTTTATTTTAGGTTTTGAAATTAAGGCGGCTATATAACCAAAAAACACAGCAGCAGATAAACCACCAGCAGCTGCTTTCAAACCGCCAGTGAAAACACCAATTAAACCAGACTTAGAAATTTCTTCAATAGTACCTTTAGCAAGTAAATATCCAAACCCAGTTAAAGGTATAGTAGCACCAGCACCAGCAAAATCAACTAGATACTGATAAACACCGAAGTCCACCAAGAACAACACCAGAAGTCACAAACAAAACCAATATTTTAGCAGGAGTCAATTTAGTCTTATCAATTAAAATTTGCCCAACAACACAAATAATACCACCAACCACAAAACACTTTATATAAGGCAACAACATCTCCATCTTTTCCCTCCGATTTTCAGGGACAGTCCCCTTTTTGATTTTTTCCTGTTTTGGGGACAGACCACCATTTTAAATTTCTATACTTATTGCATGTGCAATTCCTGGTATTGATTCTCCCTGGGCTGATGAGGTTTGATTCATTAAAGCACCAGTTGCAACTAGCAATATTTTTTTATATTTTTTTGTTTTTAACATGTTGAATAAATATCCAGAAAAAACAGAAGCAACACATCCACAACCACTTCCTCCAGAATGTGTATCTTGCTTTTCTTTATCAAATATCATAACTCCACAGTCATTATAGTTAGAATTAATATTAAAACCTTTTGAAGCTATTATTTCAGATAAAATTTCTTTTCCAATATGACCTAAATCACCAGTTATAATTGCATCATAATAACTAGGATTTCTTCCTGTGTCATTAAAGTGTGCAACTATTGTATCCATTGCAGCAGGAGCCATTGCAGCACCCATATTATTTCCATCTTTAATTCCCATATCCACAATTTTTCCTGGTGTAACATGTGTTATATATGGACCAGTTCCAGAGCTAGAAAGCATTATAGCACCTGCTGCAGTTACTGTCCATTGAGCACTTGGTGGTCTTTGATTTCCTAATTCTAGAGGAAACCTAAATTGCTTTTCAGCAGAACAAAAATGAGAAGATGCAGTAACAATTATATTTTCTGCATAATTTCCATCTAATAATGGTGCTGCTAAACATATTCCTTCAACAAAAGTTGAGCATGCACCAAATACTCCAAAAAAAGGAATATTTATTTCTCTTAATCCAAAGCTAGAAGAAATACATTGATTTAATAAATCACCTGCAAAGATGAAATCTATTTTATCATGTGATAAGTTGGATTTAGAAATTACAGTATTTACTGTTTCTCTAATAATTTTGCTTTCTGCTTTTTCCCAAGAACTTTCTCCAAAGAATTCATCTTCTATACATTGGTCAAAATATTTAGCTAATGGGCCATCAGATTCTTTTGGACCAACAATGCTTCCAGTTTCTAAGATGGTAGGTGGATTCATTAATTTAATTGTTTGTTTACCTATTTTATTCATACTAATGTCACCGCCTGTGTGTTAAACATTAAATAAATTAATCCTACAATGATTGCTGATGAAATTCCATAAACCAATACAGGTCCTGCAACTGTGAACATTTTTGCACCTACTCCTAGTACATATCCTTCAGATTTATATTCCATTGCAGGTGATACTATAGAATTTGCAAAACCTGTTATTGGAACAAATGAACCTGCACCTGCCAGTTTTCCTATTCTATTAAATAAATTGAGTCCTGTTAAAAATGCAGAAAGTCCAATTAAGACCATTGAAGCTATTGTGCCACATGATGCAGTATCAAAACCTCTTGTTTTAAAGAACATAGTGATTAGCTGTCCTAAGGTACAAATGAGTCCTCCAGTCCAAAATGCATTAAAACAGTTTTTAAGTATAGGTGATTTTGGTAATTTTTTATCAACATATTTTTGATAATCTTTTTTTGTTTCAAGTGGATTCATATGATTATTTCCTTTCTGTATCCAAAATAAATGACAATTCTAAATCAACATAGTATTCTATAATTTTTGTACCATCAACTTTAGCTCTTTGTTCTATAACTTTAATACAAGAAATATAGTCTAAACTTTTAGATGCTTCACTAATAGTAGAGGTGATTGCGTCTTTCCATGAAGTAGTAGATACCCCTGTTAATAACAAATGCTTTTCAATTCCCATAAACTTTACCTCCAGAAATATATTTTCCCAAAAAAGGATAGATTATACAAAACTTATATGTTATAATATAAAAATTGAAAACCGAAAGGGGCAATACAAATGATGAATAAGTATTATAATGAAGGTATTATTGGATACAAAAAAAGATTAGTAAGCTTTGATGGTAAGGGACAAATGATACGATTGTTTGATGGTATTAAACAATTTGTAGATTTTTTTCATACAGGGATTTCTGTGAATAATTCACATACGATTTGGTTACACAGTGATGTGAACAATTCATATAATCAATATTATACTGAAAATACTAATATATTAAACACTGAGATTTTAAATAAATATTTTAACTTAAAAATAACACAAACAGACTTTGTTTCAATGGATGGTTTGTTAATAAAAAAATATATATTTAAAAATAATAATACAGAAACTTTAAATTTAGATTTTTTGATATATTCAAAAGTTATAGGGGCAACTGGATATTTTAAAGATAATACTTTAATCCAATATACACATGATAATAAATTTTCAATTACTTCAAAGAAACAAGTTTTAAATCATCAAATTAATAATAATAAAGAAAATATAAATACAGGAAAAATTGGTGGCAAAGATTATATTGGAATGTCTTCAGATTCTAGTGTAAGCTATAATGTTGGAACTTTAAAATCAGGTGAAGAAAAAGAAATTGATATTTTTATTTACATAGATGATTGTGACTTGAAAAAGATAGATGCTAATTTGGAACTGGAAAAAACAAAAAAATATTGGGAAAAGTACTTGAGTGCACATCAAAATATTACTTTTCCAGAGAAAAATACAAATGCAGAAGAAATATACAAGAGAAGTATTTTGTTATTCCCATTATTAATAAATGAGGAAACAGGTGGAATTTTAGCATCAGTAGAAATTGATGAGAGTATGACAAAATGTGGAGGTTATGGGTACTGCTGGCCTCGTGATTCAGAATGGATTACAAAAGCATTTGATTTATGCAATATGAAAAAAGAAAGTGAAAATTTTTATAAAAACTTTTGTAAAAATACACAATTAAAAAATGGAATGTGGGAACAAAGATATTACTCAGATGGAAAATTAGCACCAGCATGGGGATATCAAATAGATGAAACAGCTGTAATAATTACAGGTGTGTGGAATAAATATGAAATTTCTAAAGAAGAAAAATTCTTAAAAGATAACTTGAAAATGTGTGAAAAGGCAAGTGATTTTCTACAAAAATATGTAGAAGATGTATTAAGTAATACAAATAAAGTTCAACCTAGTTATGATATTTGGGAAGAAAGAGAAGGAATACATACATATTCTCTATGTGCTATTTATGGTGCATTTGATGCAATGGCTAAAATATATGATGCAGTTTTTGAAACATTTAAAAATAACAGATTAAAACAAGACAAGATACTTGCAGAACAAGAAAAATTTAAAAGATATTTTTATGATATGAAAGGATATATATTAAAATATTTATTTGATGATAAGAAAAAAATATTTTTAAGAAATAACTTAGATAAAAAAGTAGATATAAGTTTACTAGGACTAGTTACACCATTTAAAGTTTTTGAAGCAAATGACAAGAGGATATTAAATACAATTGAGCAAATAGATTTAAAACTAAGAACTTATAGTGGAGGATACAAAAGATATGAAGATGACACATACATAGGTGGAAATCCATGGCCTATAGCAAATATGTGGCTTGCAAAATATTACATAGATGCTAAATCAAAAAAGAAAGCAAAAGAATTAATGAATTTTGTAATTAACAGTGCAAGCAAACATGGTTTTTTAGGAGAACAGGTAAATAATGCCACAATGGAGCCAGCATGGGTAGTAGGGTTATGTTGGTCACATGCAATGTATGTAATAATTTTAGAAGAATTAATGTGATTTTTGGGGACAGTCCCCTTTTCGCTTTTTGGCTGTTTTGGGGACAGACCTTAAATTTTTACACTTGGGGGGCTTAATTATTTTAAGAAAGGAAGTAATTAAGTCATGGGAAGACAGGCAAGACAAAAAAGTTCGAAAGGACTATATCATTGTATAATCAGAGGTGTTGACAAACAAAATATTTTTAATGACAACATTGATAGGAAGAAGTTTATAAAAATTTTGAAAGAGGTGAAGAATAAGCATGATTTTAATTTAATTGCATATTGTTTGATGTCAAATCATGTACATATTATTATAGAAGATTATAATAATATTTTAGATAAAATTATGAAGAGTATAGAGGTTAGTTATTCATATTATTATAATCAAAAATATGAAAGAACAGGGCATTTTTTTGAAAACAGATATTTAAGTAAAAATATAGAAGATGATGGCTATTTATTAAGGGCTGTTAGATATGTGCACCAAAATCCAGAAAAATCTGGTATTGGAAAGACTGAAAATTATAGATGGAGTAGTTATAAAGAATATATATATTCTACAGAAATCATAAATAGCAATTTGGTTTTACAAGTACTAAATGATGACTTGAAAAAAGCTAAAGAAATGTTCAGCAAATATAATTTAGAAAATAAAAAACCATCATATACAGGAGATTATGTAGAGTTTGAGATGGTTAATAGATTAACAGATAATCAAGCACAAATTATTATAAAAAACACAATTAATATAGATAATATTAATAATATAAAAAAGTATAATATACATATAAGGGATGAATATCTAAGAAAAATAAAGAAAATAAAAGGTATTACAGATGTTCAAATATCAAGGATTACAGGTATTAGTAAATACATTATTGAAAAATTAATAATGTAAGGTCTGTCCCCAAAATGGGAAAAAAGCAAAAAGGGGACTGTCCCCGAAAATCGGAGGGAAGAAATGGCAAAAACTAAAACAATTTTTGTTTGTAATGAGTGTGGGAATGAGTCACCAAAGTGGCTTGGTAAGTGTCCTTCTTGTAATACTTGGAATAGTTTTTATGAGGAAACAGTTTCTGATAGTAAAACTCATTCGAATTCTTCTAAAAAGTCTTCTGCTACTCCTGTTTCTTTGAATAATGTTCAGGGAGAAGAGGTAAAAAGGACTGTTACTGGTATTGATGAACTTGATAGAGTTTTAGGTGGCGGATTGGTTAAAGGGTCGCTAATTTTACTTGGTGGTGAACCTGGAATTGGTAAGTCTACTTTAATTTTGGAGATTTCATATAAAATTAAAGATGAAGGTAAAGTTTTATATGTTTCTGGTGAAGAATCAGCAAGTCAAATAAAAATACGTGCAGATAGATTAGGCATTAATAGTTCAGATATACTTTTTTTAGGTGAAACAGATATAGATATAATCGAAAGTAGTATAAATGTACTTAATCCTAAACTTGTTATTATAGATTCAATTCAAACAATGCATTCTGATGATTTGTCGGCTGCTGCTGGTTCTGTTTCTCAAGTAAGAGAGATTACTGCTAGAATTATGAGAATTTGTAAAGATAATTGTATTACAACAATAATAATAGGGCATGTGACAAAAGAAGGTAATATAGCAGGTCCAAGAGTTTTAGAGCACATGGTAGATACTGTTCTTTATTTAGAAGGTGAAAGATATTTTTCATATAGAATATTAAGGACAGTAAAAAACAGATTTGGTTCGACAAATGAAATAGGAATGTTTGAAATGAAAAATGAAGGAATGGTGGAAGTAAGTAATCCATCTTCTATACTAATTTCTGAAAGAGATGGTAATCCAGCTGGTTCAGTTATTGTTGCATGCTTAGAAGGAACAAGACCATTACTTATAGAAATTCAAGCATTAACAACTCCTACAATATATGGTTTTCCAAAAAGAACTGCTAATGGAATAGATTATAATAGATTAGCATTATTAATAGCAGTATTAGACAAAAAAGCAGGATTGAATTTAGGGAGTTATGATGTATATGTAAATGTTGTAGGTGGTATAAAAATAAATGAACCATCAATTGATTTAGGGGTTGTTTTAGCAGCAGCATCAAGCTTTAAAAATATTAGTATAAAAGAAAATGTCGTAGTAATAGGAGAAGTTCGGATTAACAGGAGAAGTAAGAACAGTAAGTAATATAGAAAAAAGAATAAAAGAAGTAGAAAAATTAGGATTTAAAACATGTATAATTCCAGAAAGTAATAAAAAGCTATTGAAAGATAAATTTAACTTAGATATAATAGGTGTTAAGAATGTAGAACACGCAATGAGATGCTTAGAATTAAAGTAAGGAGAATGAGGTCTGTCCCCAAAACAGGAAAAAAGCAAAAAGGGGACTGTCCCCAAAAATCGAATGGAAAATATGTTGATTGAAATTTTGAAATTAGTTGCTCCTGGTACTTCTCTTAGAGAGGGGCTTGATAATGTTTTGAAGGCTAAGACTGGGGCTTTGATTGTTATTGGTGATTCAAAGGAAGTTTTGGATTTGGTTGATGGTGGTTTTAAGATTGATGAGGATTATACTGCTGCTAGACTTTATGAGCTTGCTAAAATGGATGGTGCTATTGTTCTCAGTCAAGATGGTAAAAAAATTCTTTTTGCTAATGCTCAATTAATTCCTAAGAGTGATATAAGTACAGGTGAGACTGGTACTAGACATAGAACTGCTGAACGTACTGCTAAACAAACTGGTGAGATTGTTATTTCTATTTCTCAAAGAAGAAATGTTATAACAGTTTTTAAAGGTAATTTTAGATATATGGTTGAAGAAACTTCTAAAGTTTTAAGTAAGTCAAACCAAGCACTTCAAACTTTAGAAAAATATAAAAAAGTGTTTGATGCTAAATTAAGTTTGTTGAATGAATATGAATTTAATGATACAGTAACTTTAGATAATGTGATAATAGCTCTTGAAAGAGCTGAGATGGTTTCTAAAATTGTTGATGAAGTGAAGATTGGCATATATGGTCTTGGAGAAGAAGGTAGACTTGTTCAAATGCAATTAGAAGAGCTTGTGGGAAATTTAGAAGAGGAAGAGCTATTAATAATAGAAGATTATGCAAGTTTAAGTAATAAAGATGCATTAACTGTGTTAGATATATTAAGAAAATTAGAGTATGAAGATTTAATGGATAAAACAGTTGTTGCTAAAATATTAGGTTATGATATTTTTGAGAATTTTGAAGAAGTGCGGAGTATATTCTAAAGGATATAGAATACTAAGTAAAATTCCAAGAATGCCAGCAAATGTTGTAGAAAATTTAGTAAAATCTTTTAAATCATTTACACAAATTATAGAAGCAGATATAGGAAAACTTGATGAAGTAGAAGGTATAGGAGAAGTAAGGGCTAAAAGTATAAAACAACATTTAAGGAGAATGCAGGATCAATTTTTATTTGAGAATGCAATAATATAACCAAGTTTTAACTAAGGAGGAAAGATGAAATCAAATAAAGGAATAACTTTAATTTCATTGATAATTGTTATAATAATAATTGTAGTTATTGCAGGAACTACAATTGTAGCAGGTATAAATTTATTGAATGAATCTAGGATTGTAGCATTTGTAACTGAAATGCAAGTCATACAACAAAAAGTAAATGTATTTTATGAATCAGGAGATATAGCTGATAAAGGAGCACTTGTTGGTTTTGAGGGAGACTTATGGGATGAAATGCAAAGAGTGGCAAGTTCAATAGAACCCCCGATTGGTGCAACTGAGTTGAAGGATTTTAAATATTTTAATAAAGCAGAGTTAAAAAAAATAGAAGTAGATTCAAAACAAGAAGTAATAATAAATTGGGAAACACGAGAAGTTATAAGTATAACTGGAGTAAAAGATTCTGATGGGAAAATGAAATATAGGTTAGAAGATATTGTAGGAGGAACACGTAATATAAGTGGAAGAGAAATTACAGCGATGCCAACATTTTCATTAAGAACAGAAGAATTTTCAGATAGTTTGAAAATATATTTAGATAACCTTTCTTATGGGGAAAATATAAACAAAGGAACAGTAAACTATAGAGAAAAGGGAGAAACAACATGGAAAGAAGCAGCTGGAACAGAAATAAAGGTATATGACTTTGGAACATATGAAGTAAAAGTAACAAATGTAGTTGGAATAAGTGAAACAAAGGAAATAAAAGTAGTATATGGTGGAACAGCGAATTCTCCGGTAGTATTATCAGGAATGGATCCAGTTATATATGATGAATTAGAGGCAACAAAATGGAAAATAATAGACCCAACTGTTACGAAATGGTATGATTATAAAGCTCAACAAGGAACAACAGACGGAAGAACAAGTGAATGGGCAAATGTAAGATTGACTGATGGAAGTTTTTTTGTGTGGATACCAAGGTATGCATATAAAATAACTTATTATACTGATGCAAGTAAAACAACAATAGCAGGTTATTCAGACACAAGAGGAATAGTGCAGCCAAATGGAACAGCATATACAGGAACATTGGCATATGGAGATATAGATGTAATATTTTTATCTGGTGTGAATAATAAGTATGTAAATAAGTTAGGACAAGAAATAGACCCGACAAAAGATACTAACAAATACAGGTATATTGTACATCCTGCATTTATAAATGATGTTGATGCTGGAGGATGGGATAAGGAACTAAAAGGATTTTGGGTAGCGAAATATGAGATGAGTATGGAAAATGGAAGTGGGACAAGTATAGCAGTATCAAATTATACAATGGGAAATGTAGCATTAGGTTCTAATGTAAAAGCAGTGAGCAAACCACGGTGTAGTAACTTGGTCATGGATAAATATAGGAAATAGTTATGAGAATTCATATAATTATGATAGAGAAAAAGAAAGTCATTTAATAAAGAATAGTGAATGGGGAGCAGTAGCATATTTAACACATAGTAGATATGGAAGAAATGGAGAAGAGGTAACAATAAATAATAGTTCAACATTTATAACAGGAAATGCAGGGGATACAGTAAGTGCAAGTAAGGCTCCTGGAGTAACAAACGCATATAATACACCAGCAGGAATGCTTGCAAGCAGTACAGGAAATGTCACACGGAGTATATGATTTAAATGGTGGGAATTATGAATATGTGGCAGCATATAATAAAGCGATTAGCAAGAGTTCAAATCAGTTTGGTGGAGCAGGTGGAAATACAGATGCTTCTACTAAACCTGTAAATGGAATTCATTTTGCATATAGTAAGCATCCAAATAGTGATAAATATGTAACTGCATATTCTAATAGCACCTATGCTTATGAAGCAGAAACTTTTGCTGAATTCACTAGTGGAGGAAAAGATGTTTCACATGTGGGTGATGGCATACATGAGGTTTGGGTGGAAGCAGGACGTGGTTGGTTTTCTGATTTTTCTTTCTTTATAAGTAGTTCATCATTTTTTGCACGTGGTCGGTGCTTATTGGGAGGGCAATACTTCTGGTATTTTTTCTTCAATTGATACTGGAGATGGAGGTGGTAGTTTTCGTGTGGTGCTATCTATAACAGATGGAATAACAGTAGGGGTAGATCCAACAATAGCAGGCAATTTTAATAATGATAACACAGGAAAAGTAAAAATAGGGGATAAAGTAAATTATACTCCAGATTCAGGCGTGACAAGTTATGTAGTATCAGGTGTACGGTGTAGGAAATCAGACACATATTAGAGAGACACTAGAGTGGAAAGTATTAGATAAGCAAGGTGACCAAGTAAGATTAATAAGTGCAACACCAACATCATTTTCTTTAATTCTAAAAGGTACAAGTGGACATAGTGGGGGAGAATCAAGGATAGATGGATTATGTGCAATATATGGAGGTAGTAAAGGAACAGCACAAGGGTTAAAAATAGAAGATATACAGACTTGTTTAATCAATGATTATACTTCTTCAAATTGGGTTAAAACAATAGTATCTTCAGATTGGATTAGTAGCAAATACCATGAGCTATTTATAAATAATGGTTCTAATTTGCCAGGTTACTGGCTGAGTTCAAATTGTTTTAGCTATGGTAATGCAAGTTCATCAGAGCGTGAGGGCGCTATGAGAGTGATAAACAATGGTTGGCTTAGTTGTTGGAGTTTATTTCATTGGAGTAGTGGTATGGTCAGAGAACAATATGAGGAGCAAGCAAGAGTTCGTCCTGTGGTTACTCTTAATTCTAATATAGAACTTATTGGTGGAAATGGTACTACTGGTTGGACAATTGAATAAAGTTAATTGACAAATATATTTAAAAGTGATATAAAATAATACTTAGGGGAATGAGAGAAAGTAGAGGTATATGATGAAAAAAGATTGGATTTTTATTGGAGTTTTAGCACTAGTTATAGTAGTAATTTGCTTAATAGCATTTGGGTACATTCAAGCAATGAAGCCTAAAGGGCCTAATCCTGTAGCAACAATAACAATAAAGGATTTTGGAGAAATTAAAGTTGAACTTTATCCAGATGTTGCACCAAATACTGTTGCTAATTTTATAAGCTTAGCTAATTCAGGATTTTATGATGGACTTACATTCCATAGAACAATCCCAGGATTTATGATTCAAGGTGGAGATAAAAATGGAGATGGAAGCGGAAGTGCAGACTATTCTATAAGAGGAGAATTCCTTGCAAATGGAACAAAAAATACACTAAAACACACAAGAGGAGTAATTTCTATGGCTAGGTCTGATTATGGTCAAGGGTTAGAAAGTCAAAGCTATAATTCAGCAAGCACACAATTTTTTATAATGACAGATACTACTTCAAGTTTAGATAATTTATATGGTTCTTTTGGTAAAGTTATTGAAGGAATGGATGTTGTAGACAGTATAGCAGATGTGGAAGTTATAACAAGGGAAGAAACAGATGCAGAAGGGAATGCTACAAGCGGAAGAGATAAACCAGTTAATCCACCAGTTATAGAAAGCATTAAAGTGGATACATTTGGTGTAGATTATGGAGAACCAAAAAGATTAGAACCATTTGATTACTATTCATATATTATGCAACAATATGGAGGAGATTTAAATTACGATGATATTATAATTCCAGAGGAGTAAAACTTATGAAACAAACAATATTTAAATATTTGAAACCATTTAGAACAATGATTATCATTGTTCTATTATTGGTATTTATACAATCTATGGCAGATTTATATTTGCCTAATTTAATGTCAGACATGATTAATAATGGAATAAGTAAAGTAGAATATTCACTAAATGAAGAAGCACTGATAAATGCTTTGAAATCTGGTGAGTTAATTAAAATTATTCCAGATTCAATGAAAGGTCAATTAAACCTAAGTGTAATTGATGCAGAAGTGGAGGAAAATATATTACAAGCTTTTGTTGAAGCATTTAAAGAAAATATGGTTTCTGCAAAAGATAATACAGATTATCAAAACTTAGAACCAGAACAATTAGCAATGTTTCAAGAGATGTTAACACAAGGCATAATAGTATCTGAACCAGTCACAGATACAGATTACATACTAAAAAAAGGTTTAGTAATGCTAATTATTGCAGGTGCTGCAACAATGTGTACAATAATTGCAACATATTTTTCGGCAAAAATTGGAACAGGATATGCAAGAGATTTAAGAAAAGTAATTTATGAAAAAGTACAATCATTTTCACAAAGCAATATAAATAAATTTGGTTCGGCATCACTTATTACAAGAACGAATGCAGATGTATCAACAATCCAAATGACAACAGTTATGATTTTAAGAATGATGGTAGGAGCACCAATAACATGTATTGGTGGGGTGATAATGGCATTATACACAGATGTTCATTTATCTTGGGTAATAGCTGTTATAATACCAGCGTTATTAATATTTGCAGTAATTATGATGGCAAAATCAATGCCAATATTTAAAAAAATGCAAGATAAGTTAGACAATGTAAATAAAATAGTTAGAGAGCAATTATCAGGAATTAAAGTAATTAGAGCTTTTGACAAAATAGAATATGAGAAAAAAAGATTTGATAAAGGTAATTTAGAATATGTAGATTTAGCAATTAAAGCAAATAGAATAATGGCAGTTGTGATGCCAGTATTTTTAATAATATTACATGCAACTCAAATAAGTGTAATATGGTTTGGTGGACATAGAGTAGATTTAGGAGAAATGCAAGTAGGAGATTTAATGGCATTTTTACAATATGCAATGCAAATATTATTTTCATTTATAATGGCAGTAATGATGTTTGTAATGTTACCTAGAGCTGCAGCATCTAAAGAAAGAATAGATGAAGTATTAACAGCAGAGCCAGATATTAAAGATTTGGTTGAAGGTGTTAAAATAAAAGAAGAAAAAACGAAAGCACATATAGCATTTAAAAATGTTGGATTTAAATATCCAGATGGTGAAGAAAAAGTATTAAAAAACATATCATTTATAGCAAACCGTGGTGAAACAACAGCAATAATAGGTAGTACAGGTTCAGGAAAAACAACAATGTTTAGTTTATTAGAAAGGTTTTTCGATGTAACAGAAGGTCAAATATTTATAAATAATATAGATATTAGAAATTATACACAACATAATTTAAGAGAAAAACTAGGATTAGTACCACAAAAAGCGATTTTGTTTAGTGGTACAGTAAGAGAAAATATTAAATATGGTAAAGAAGATTTAACAGAAGAAGAGATTCTTTCTTCATTAGAAATAGCACAAGCTTTAGAATTTGTTAATGAATTACCAAATAAATTGGAAGCACCTGTTAGTCAAGGTGGAAATAATTTTTCAGGAGGACAAAAACAACGTTTATCAATAGCACGTGCAATAGCAAGAAAGTCAGAAATATATTTGTTTGATGATAGTTTTTCAGCATTAGACTTTAAAACAGATGCAAAACTAAGAGCAGCACTAAAAAAAGAAATGAAAAATGCTACTCAAATTATAATTGCACAAAGAGTAAGCACAATAATGGATGCAGATAAAATTATAGTTTTAGATAAAGGCGAAATTGTGGGAGAAGGAAAACACGAAGAACTTCTAAATAATTGTGAAGTATATAAAGAAATAGTTTATTCACAATTATCAAAAGAGGAGGTAGAAAATAGTGGCAGAGAATAAAGAACAAAAACAACCTAAACTTCATGGCCCTATGAAAGGCATGATGGGAGGAGCTCCAGTAGAAAAATCTAAAAATTTTAAAAGTACTTTAAAAAGACTAGTAAAATATTTAAAAGAATATAGAATAAAATTTATAATAATATTTATTTTAGCAGCATTGAGTACAGTATTTTCAATAGTAGGACCTAAAATATTAGGAAAAGCAACAACAGAACTTTTTAATGGACTGATAGGTAAATATACAGGTGGAGCAGGAATTGATTTTAATATAATAGGACAAATAATGATAACAGTAATAATTTTATATTTGATATCAGCAGTCTTTGCATATGTGCAACAATTTATGATGGCAGGAGTTTCACAAAAAATAATTTATAAATTAAGAAAAGATGTAAATGATAAATTTTCAAAATTACCATTAAAATATTTTGATGCAAATAGTAAAGGCGATGTGTTAAGTAGAATGACAAATGACATAGATAACATTAGCACAACTCTTTCACAATCACTAACACAACTTATTACATCATTATGTACTATTATAGGAATTGGAATAATGATGTTTACAATAAATTGGGTCTTAGCAATACTTTGTGTATTTGTAGTTCCAATGTCATTAATAGTAACAATGCAGATAACCAAACGTTCAGCAGGTTATTTTAAAGAACAATGGGAATTAACAGGAACATTAAATGGTCAAGTAGAAGAAACATATAGTGGGCATAAAATCATAAAAGCATTTGGAGGAGAAAAAAAGGAGATAGAAAAATTTAAAGAAACAAATGAAAAACTTTATGTTTCAAGTAGAAAAGCACAATTTATATCTGGAATAATAATGCCAATTATGTTTTTCTTGTCAGATTTAAATTATGTAATAATTTGTATTGTAGGAGCAATAAGTGTTTCAAAAGGAAGAATGAATATAGGAGATATTCAAGCATTTTTTCAATATTCAAGACAATTTACACAACCAATTTCACAAACTGCAAATATAGCAAATACATTACAATCAACAATTGCATCAGCTGAGCGTGTATTTGAGCTATTAGATGAAGAAGAAGAAATTCCAGAAAAAGAGGATGCAGTTAAGCTAGAGAATGCAAAAGGTAATGTAAAATTTGAAAACATTGATTTTAAATATAAAGAAGATGTAGAATTAATAAATAATTTAAATATAGAAGTAAAAGAAGGGCAAGTAGTTGCTATTGTTGGACCTACAGGAGCAGGGAAAACAACATTAGTAAATCTATTAATGAGATTTTATGATGTGAATTCTGGAAAAATTACTGTAGATTCAGTAGATATTCGTGACATGAAAAGAGGAGATTTAAGAAGAATATTTGGAATGGTTTTACAAGATACTTGGGCATTTAATGATACAATAAAAGAAAATATAAGATATGGAAAAGAAAATGCAACAGATGAGGAAGTTATAAAAGCATCTGAAATGGCATATGCAGACCATTTTATAAGAACATTTGCAAATGGATATGAAACTATATTAGATGAAGAAGCTGGAAATATTTCACAAGGGCAAAAGCAACTATTAACAATAGCAAGAGCATTTTTGGCAGACCCAGATATTTTAATATTAGATGAAGCAACCAGTAATGTGGATACAAGAACAGAAAGCTTGATACAAAAAGCAATGAAAGAACTAATGTCGAACAGAACCTGTTTTGTAATAGCACATAGATTATCTACAATAAAAAATGCAGATTTGATTTTAGTGATGAATGATGGTAAAATAATTGAAACAGGAAAACATGATGAATTATTAAAACAAGATGGATTTTATGCAGACCTATATAATAGCCAATTTACAGAATGTATAGATGATATTGCGTGAGTATAAGGGGGATAATATGGAAAAAGTAGATGTACTAATATCAGAAAAAGAAATCGAAAAAAAAGTTACAGAAGTTGCAAATCAAATAATGCAGGATTATGAGGACAAGCCAATTACATTTATATGTGTATTAAAAGGTGCGTCAGTGTTTATGGTTGACCTAGCAAAGAAAATAAAAAATTCTGTGGAATTTGAATTTATAAGAACATCAAGTTATGAAAATGGAACAGAAAGTACAGGAGTAGTAAGATTACTTAAAGATATAGAAATATCAATTGAAGGGAAAGACGTAATTATAATAGAAGACATTTTAGATACAGGAAGAACTTTAAATTATTTAAAAGATTACTTTTTAAGACAAAATCCAAATAGTTTAAAAGTATGTACATTGTTAGATAAACCAGACAGAAGAGTAGTTGATGTGAAGGCAGATTATAATGCATTTTCTATTCCAGATAAATTTGTAATAGGATATGGCTTAGACTATGCAGAAAAATATAGAAACCTTCCATTTGTTGGAGTTTTAAGTAATGTTTAATATCCAAGATGAACTAAAGAAACTACCAGAAAAACCTGGTGTGTATATAATGAGAGATGAGAAAGATACCATTCTATATGTAGGTAAAGCAGTTGTTTTAAAAAATAGAGTAAAACAATATTTTATGAAAACAAATAAGACTGCAAGAATAGAAAAAATGGTATCTTTAATTTCACATTTTGAATATATAGTTACAGACAGTGAGGTAGAGGCTTTAATTTTAGAATGTAATTTAATAAAAAAACATAGACCCAAATATAATGTGTTATTAAAAGATGATAAAACATATCCATATATAAAAATAGACATAAAAAATGATTATCCAGGAGTATTTGTAACACGAAAAATAGTAAATGATGGAGCAAAGTATTTTGGACCATATGTGGATGTTGGTTCTTTAAGAGAACTAGTAGATTTAATTAAAAAAATATTTAAAATAAGGCATTGTAAAAATTTTAAATCTAAAACAAGAGAATGTTTAAATTATCATATTGATAGATGTTTAGCACCATGTGTAGGTAAAATATCAAAAAATGAATATAGAAAAGTAATAGAACAAGTAATAATGTTGCTAGAAGGTAAACAAGAAACAATAATAAAAATAGTAGATGAAGAAATAAGTAAAGCCGCTATGACCCAAAATTATGAAGAAGCAGCATTTTTACGAGACAAAAGAAATGCGATATTAAATTTAGGAGCAAAACAAAAAGTATCAAACATTTCAGAAAATAATATAGATGTAATTGGAATAGCAAAAAACGATTTAGAAATATGTATAGAAATATTTTTCGTTCGTGGAAGCAAAATGATAGGTCGTGAACATTATTTTTTAAATAATAATGGAGAAGATGAGGCATTTATAATTTCAGGATTTATAAAACAATACTATGTAGATAAAGAAAATTTACCAAATAAAATTATGATAAAAGAAGAACTAGAAGATGCTTCTTTAATAGAAGAATGGTTGAAGTCAGAAATAAAAACTCCAAAAAGAGGAGAAAAATTAAAATTTGTGGAAATGGCAGAAAAAAATGCAGAAATTACATTAGAAAATAAATCAAAAGAAAATATATTATTAAAATTAAAACAAACTTTAAAATTAGACAAATTGCCAAGAAAAATAGAGAGCTATGACATATCAAATACAAGTGGAACAAATATAGTTGCAGGAATGATAGCAGTAATAGATGGAAAAATAAATAGAAAACATAATCGTAAATTTAAAATAAAAACTGTGTATGACCAGGATGACCCTAAGTGTATGGAAGAAGTTATAACAAGAAGACTTAAACACATAAATGACAGTTTTGGAAATCTTCCAGATGTTATATTTGTAGATGGTGGAATAACCCAAATAAGAGCAGCAAAAACAGCAATAGCAAAATATAATCTAGAAATTTTAGTATTTGGAATGATAAAAGATGAGAAACATAAAACTAGAGCATTAATTAATGAGCAAAGAGAAGAATTTGAATTAAGTAATGATTTAATGAATTTTATAACAAATGTTCAGGATGAAGTCCATAAAGCAGCTATAGAGTACCACCAAAAATTAAGAGGAAAAGAAATAACAAAATCAGCATTAGACAAAATAAAAGGAATAGGAGAAAAGAAAAAGCAGGATTTATTAAATCACTTTGGTAGTACAGAAAAGATAAAAAATGCTAATGTAGAAGAAATTGCTAAAATTGCAAAAATAAACATAGAAATTGCCAAAAACATATTGGAAAACCTATAAAATTATGTTAATATAGTGGCAGGAGGGGATAAATATGGAACCACAAAACCAAGCAGAGGAAATGTTTGAAGTAGCAAGATTTATATATGCTGGTGCAATAAA
>JGI994J12354_10001040_pt1 | contig 28179 bp, 19 predicted proteins | sample IntmicLarv3ML3BL_FD_12354 | JGI IMG/M metagenome (IMG submission 12354) | reverse complement strand
CAGAAATTCTAGTAGTTGAAAAGATAAAGTATTTAATTATTTATTGTTGAATTTAATTTGTGTCCGATTTAAAATATTTCTTTTTTACTTGGTTTAATTATACTCTTTTTTCCAGGATTTGTAAAGGAAAAAATTATTTAAAATGTAGGAGATAACAAATTAGGAATTTGACCATTCGGATGTAAGTATAAGGAGAATAGTAAAATAGACGAAAATATTTTTTGTAAAAAATAATCCTATCAAAGCTTATTTTTTCGTCAAATTTTGTTTTGTTGTCGATTAATTTCTTGATTTTGATATTTCTTATTAAAGTTTACTCGCTCTTTTTTATAATTATCGGACTTACGATGTGCCCTTTGTCACGACTTTCTGTTGCAAACGGCGTCTGTTTGGCAAAAATCAAACTGTACCACTTTATACTACATCAATATTTTATTTCTTTGCACCTTATTGTGTATCATTCTGGAAAATAATTTGACTTTCAACGATTTCGACTGATAGCCGATACATTGAAAGTCATTTGTCCCAGTATTTATATTTTTATTTTCATTCATTCTTTGAAGAGATTTCTGAAAACCATTATTTTTTACAATTCTCTTGGCTCTTTGGTAAATTTAATTGGAGATTTATACACCTCTTTAGTTTCCTCAAAACTCTTCATAATCCTTTCATATAGACTTTTATCTTTTAATATGTCTATAGCAGTTTGTCCCAATACTTCCCCTGCATATGCCATTCCTTTCATTGCAACACTACTTTTCCCTTGAGCCACAAGCTGCCACGAGTGGCTAGGAGTTCCAACAGCACTACATACTATGGCAATTTGTCCTGTAGGAATATTCTTACTTACATCACCAACATCAGTAGAACCAGATAAAAGTCTTTTATCATCCACACTATATGGAATGGACCCTCTAAATAGTGGTTCATTTAACATCATATCTTTTAGTTCTTTCCATGAGTCACCACTAGCTTCTTCCATCCAACCAAAATTGGACGTTATTTCTTCATCAGTGAGTGTATCTTTAAATTTTTGGGCATATTCCAATTCCTCAGTTATATACTTAGGGCTTCCTATTTTTAATATATTTTTGTATAATATTTTCTCAATTTCTTTGTTTCCAACATATTCACTTACACCCTTTTCAAATACAAAAGTTACCTTTGTATCTGTCATCAAGGCTGCCCCACGAGCCACATTACATATCCTTTCAAAAATATCGTCCACTTGAGATAATTTAGGAGCACGTATCAAATAAAGAACTTCTGCATAAGGCTGCACAACATTTGGGGAAATCCCCCCTGTATTTGTCACTGCATAGTGAAATCTAGCCTCTTGTATCACATGTTCTCTTAAATAATTCGACCCCACATTCATGAGTTCCACTGCATCCAAAGCACTTCTACCTAAATGTGGGCTCCCAGCAGCATGGGAACCTTTCCCTTCAAATCTAAAAGCAACCTGATAATTGGCCAAAGTAGATTCATTGAAAACCCCATTGTATGGAAAAGGGTGCCAAGTCAATGCCAAATCAGCATTTTTGAATTCTCCATTGACTGCCATTACAGTCTTTCCAGACCCTCCCTCCTCAGCAGGACAACCATAGTATATTATTGTTCCTTCTAATTTATTTTCTTCCAAGTATTTTTTAGCAATTTCTGCTCCCAATAGAGCTCCAGCTCCTAACAGATGATGGCCACAACCATGCCCATTATGTTCTTGATCACCTTTTTCTTTTGTAGTGACATCTGCCCTTTGTGATAGACCTTGCAAGGCATCATATTCACCCAAAAATGCAATAACAGGATGTCCACTTCCATAAGTAGCTCTAAATGCTGTTTCTAGTCCACATATTCCCATTTCTACTCTAAAACCAGCACTTTGAGCATAATCTGCCAATTCTTTAGCAGATTTATGCTCCTGGAATCTTAATTCTGCATACTCCCAAATATTCTTTGCTACATCTTCAAGTTTCTTACTCATTAAATTTACCCCCTTTTAAATAAAATAAACCTATCTAAATCATACAGTTTAACCATATTACATAAATACTATTTTTATATCTAAAATTCTTTCAATGAGGTGCAATAGTACTAACTGATTTTAAAAAAAATATAATATAAAACCTTCACAAGTATCTCCTAATTGTGAGTGTGCAACACACAATACCAAAGCTCTAGTTTTATATTATATCTTCAAATTCTTCTATATTTTTATCAATTTTCTTCTTTAGCAAGCTCTAGATTTTTTGCAAAATGACAAGCATAAAAATGCCCCTTTCCTTCTTCTACCAGTTGAGGATATCCTTCTTTGCATTTATCCTTATGATAAACACATCTCTTGTAGAATCTACAGCTATTATCAGGGTTGATAGGAGATGTAATCTCACCATTTAGTTGTATTCTTTCCATTTTCTTTTTCACTGAGGCCACTGGAATCGCTGACAAAAGCGCCTTTGTATATGGATGCATAGGATTTCTAAACAACTCCTCTGATGGGGCTTTTTCTACCAATTGTCCCAAATACATTACTGCAATCTCATCAGAAAAATGTTTTACAACAGATAAATCATGAGTAATAAACATATAAGTCAGTTTTAATTTGTCTTGCAAATCTTGCATAAGGTTCAGTACTTGAGCTTGGATACTAACATCTAAGGCAGACACTGGTTCGTCGCATACGATAAACTTTGGATTTAAGGCAAGAGCTCTTGCAATCCCTATTCTTTGTCTACGTCCTCCATCCAATTCATGTGGATAAGTGTTGACCAATCTAGAAGCTAATCCAACTATATCCATCAGTTCTCCAACTCTGGCATTTAATTCTTGTTTATTTTTACATTTTTTGTGAATAATAAGAGGTTCAGCAATAATTTCACTCACAGTCATTCTTGGATTTAAAGATGCAAAGGGATCTTGAAAAATTATCTGAATTTTTTCTCTCAATTTTATCATTTGAGCCTTGGAGTACTTTCTTATATCTTCTCCCTCAAATAATATTTCCCCATCTGTGGCCTCTATTAGTCTTAAGATTACTCTACCTGTAGTTGATTTCCCACAACCAGATTCACCAACAACTCCTAAAGTTTTTCCTTCCTCAATGGTAAAATTAACATCATCCACAGCATGTAGAAGACCTTTATTAGTGTGAAAATATTTTTTTAATCCCCTTACTTCCATAAGAGCTTTTTTTTCTGCCATTATCTCAATCCTCCTTCTAGTATTACTTCACCACTTGCTACAAAACATTTCACATTATGATCCTCAGTCAAATGAATAGTCTTTGGGGTTTCCTTACTACAAATTTCTTTTGCGTAGGGACATCTTGGGTGAAATTTACATCCAGAAGGTAAATCAGTAGGGTCTGGCATTAATCCTTGAATTGGCTTTAATCTATTTTCAGTACTTTCCAAATCTGGAATAGAATTAAACAGACCTATTGTATAAGGATGTTGTGTATTTTCATACACATCATATAATGTTCCTGATTCTATTATTTCTCCAGCATACATAATAGCCACTTTGTCACAAACTTGAGCAACAACTCCAAGATCGTGAGTAATAAGTATCATTGAAGTACTAGAATCACTTTTTAACTCATTCATAAGCTCCAAAACTTGAGCTTGAATAGTAACATCTAGAGCTGTAGTTGGCTCATCTGCTATTAATAATTTGGGACTACATGCAAGGGCTATGGCAATCCCAACTCTTTGTTTCATTCCACCAGAAAATTGATGTGGATACTCATGTGCTCTTGCACTTGGTATTCCAACCTTTTCCAACATAGTTTTTGCTTTTTCCATTGCTGCAGTTGCTGGTAATTTCTCATGGATGCTTATTACCTCTGCAATTTGCTCTCCCACAGTCAATACTGGATTTAGTGATGTCATAGGGTCTTGAAATATCATTGATATTCTATTTCCTCTTATACTTCTCATTTTTGCTTCTGGTAGTTTCAATAAATCCTCACCTTGAAAATAAACTTGACCACTTTTTATTTTTCCAGGAGGATTAGGAACAAGCCTTAGTATTCCCAATGCTGAAGTAGTCTTCCCTGCACCTGTTTCTCCAACCAATCCAAGGGTTTCTCCTTCTTTTAGCTGAATATTAAGATCATTGACTGCATAAACGATTTCATCATCTGTTGCATATTCAATGGTCAAGTTTTTTATATTAAGCAAATTTTCGTTTATATTTTTATCTAATTTATTTTCCATAATATTCTCCTAAATAGATTTTATTATTTAGCCAACTGCAAAATTATTTTCAAAACTTATCTTTAAATTTTTTCAACATAACTTATATATTTTTTAAATGACTATATTCCACAAATATATAATTAGAAAAAAATTACATCGAAATAATAACTTAGAATCTTGTTATTTCTCAAAGATTGCGCTTTAATATTTTGCAAATAGCCAATTTTTATTATTGTTTTAACCTTGGATCCAATGCATCTCTTAGCCCATCACCTAGTAGGTTTAGAGCAAAAATTGTGATCATTATTGTGACACCAGGGAAAGTGGTAACCCACCATGCAGTTCTTAGATATTGACGTCCACCAGAAAGCATTGCTCCCCATTCTGGAGCTGGAGGTTGAATTCCTAATCCTATAAAACTTAGACCTGCTGTGGAAAGTATAGCACTTGATACACCCAGTGTACCTTGTACTATCACTGGCGCCAAAGAATTAGGTATTATATGCCTATATATAATTCTAAAATTACTTGAACCTGTGGCTCTAGCTGCCTCTATAAATTCTTGATCTTTGATTGTTAATACTGAGGCCCGAACAATTCTTGCATATCTTGGTACACTGGAGATACTTATAGCAATCATAAGATTAAGCATACTTGGTCCTAATGCTGAAACTATAGCAATAGCTAGCAATATACTTGGTACAGCCAAAAATATATCCATTATACGCATAATATAGTTATCCAATTTGCTGTAATAACCTGCAATAGCTCCTAATGTTCCTCCCCATAATATAGATAGAGCAACAGAAATTATTCCAACCTTTAAGGATACTCTTGCTCCATGAATTATTCTTGCAAATATATCCCTACCAAACTCATCAGTACCAAAAATATGTGCTGCTGATGGTGGAGCCAATCTATGTCCTCTTTGTAAATTTTGTTTTATAACTACTGTCTCATAATCTGCTATGAAATTGGCAAATACAGCTAGAAATACCAATATGACTAGTATCACTAATCCTACAACAGCCATTTTATTTCTTTTTAATCTTACCCATACTTCTTTCCACTGATTTCTTTTTTTAGTAGAAAGATTGTTATTACTGGTGTTTTCTGTCTTAGTCATTTTTCCTCCTACTAAATTTTATTTATATTGTGATTTAATTCTTGGATCTATAAATCCATACAATATATCTACAAATAAATTTACAATACTAAAAATAGCTGCCAAGAATAATACTGCTCCTAATACTGTGGGAGTATCCTTTTGTCTTATGGCATCAACCATTAATCTTCCTACTCCAGGCCATGAAAATACCGATTCAGTAAGTACAGCACCTCCAAGTAGTGATCCAAATTGTAATCCAATAACTGTTACTACTGGAATTAATGCATTCTTTAGAGCATGTTTATTAATTACTACATTTTCAGCTACACCCTTAGCTCTTGCTGTCCGGATATAATCTTGTCTTATTACTTCTAGCATAGAAGACCTTGTCATTCTGGTAATAATTGCTGCTGTTCCTGTTCCCAGTGTAATAGCTGGTAATATCAAGTACCTAAGACTTCTGAATGTTGGTACAGTAAAATCAAGAAACTTTGGCCAGAAACCAAGCAAACCTGATAAAGTCGTCAAACCCTCGTATCCACCAGAAGGTAAAAGTCTTAGTCTAACAGAAAAGAACAATATCAACATCAAACCCTGCCAGAAATTAGGCATAGATACCCCTACTAAAGCTGATATCATACTTACATTGTCTGTCAAAGAATATTGTTTTGTAGCAGATATTATTCCAACAGGTATTCCTATCATGATAGCAATTATCATTCCTACAATGGCTAAGTGTAGTGTGGCTGGAAATCTAGAAAATATTTCATCAAATACCACTCTTCCAGTAGTATAAGATGTTCCAAAATCTCCACGAACTGCATTCCAAACAAAACTGAAATACTGCACAAAAAATGGCTTATCTAACCCCATTTCTCTTCTTAACTGCTCGATTGCTTCCCTTGGAGCATTCTCCCCCAAAATAAGTTGTGCTGGATCACCTGGTGTCAAAGACATTATTGTAAAAACTAGCAATGATACCCCAAGTAATACAGGAATAAGCATTATAAGCCTTTTCAATACATACTTAATCATAACATTCCCCCCCATGAATAATTTTGAAAATAGCTGATATTAAAAAATTTCAGCTATTTTCATTAAATTATTTTGGATTTATTTAATTTTTAAATTTTACTCCATATATTCTATGATGACCTGCAGGACTTAATATGAATCCTTCTACATTATTAGCTAAACCAACATTATTTGTTGTAAAAGCTATTGGAACAGATGGCAGTTCTTCGTGTGCAATTTCTTGAACTTGTGCGTACAAAGCTCGTCTTTCAGTTTGATCTACGGTGTTTCTTGCATTTTCTACCAATTCGTCCACCTTTGGATTAGTGTAGAAAGATCTGTTTCCACCACCACCATGAGTTGAAGAATGTAGTACAGGGAATAATCCATAATCACCATCACCTGTCACTGTTCCCCATCCTAATATAAACATCTCATGATCTCCTCTTTCAGTTCCTTCTAGAAAAGTTCCCCATTCTATTGTTTCTATGGTCATGTTTACACCAATTTCTCGCAGTTGGTCTTGTAAAATTACTGCTATGTCTTGTCTTATTTTGTTATCATTTACCCACATTTTACAATTTACAGTAGCAGTTATTCCTGCCTCGGCTAACAATGCTTTAGCTTTTTCTATATCTCTTGGTCTAGGCTTAAGATCACTATTGTGACCAAAAACACCTGGTGCTATTAATGTATTGGCAACTGTTGCATCCCCTTCATAGACTGCTTCTACTATTATCTCCAAATCTATGGCAGATGCAATGGCCTGTCTAAATTTAATATTATTGTAAGGAGCTTTTTGTGTATTAAATCCCAAATAAGTCATTGAATATGATGGTGCTTGTAAAACTACAAATCTATCATCTTCTCTTACTCTTACTAAATCTAGCGGATCCAAATCATAAGCTATCTGAACTTCTCCTGTTTCCAAAGTTATTGCTCTTACTGAGTTTTCTGAAATGTTTCTAATTATTAAGTTTTTAATTTCTGGAGCTCCTTTGAAGTATTCTGGGAAAGCTTCGAGGGTAACTCTATCACCACTTCTCCACGATACAAACTTGTATGGACCTGTTCCCACAGGATTTTGTCCATAGGTATCTCCTGCCTCATTCACTGCTTTTTCATTTACAATGGAAGCTGCTGTATGAGAAAGGTGATTTAATAATGCTCCAAAAGGTTTTTCTGTCTTTATAACTACTGTGTAATCATCAGGTGCTTCAACTGATGAAATAGCTTCAACTATATGTCTTACTTTAGCAGAAGCCATCATTCTCTCCAAAGTAAACTTTACATCACTACTTTTTAATTCCTCACCATTGTGGAATTTAACCCCTTCTCTTAACTTAAATATAGTAGTAAGATTATCTGGTTGTTCCCATGATTCTGCAAGGGAAGGACTAATGGATGTATCATTACTCTGTTCCACTAATCTATCATAGATTTGAATACTTACCCTAGAAGATGGCTGATCATTACTATCCTGTGGGTCTAAAGATGTGGCATCTGCACCTTGAGCTACTATTAATGTATCACGGGATGATGCCTGTACTTCATTTGAGAATACAAAATAAAAACCTACAGTTAATAATAAAAAACTTAAAATCCTTGAAATCTTTTTCATCTTGGCCTCCTATTAAATATTTGTTTTTTTTATATTAATATATTATTACTGATTGGAAGATCTTTTGGCATATAGCCTAGCTCCTACATAAGAAGTCAGAGGCACTGCCACCAATATTCCTATGCTTCCACAAAAGGCTCTTAATATATCTACTACAATGCTTTCAAAATTAAATATTCTTATCATTGGATACTGATCTTTTTGAAGAGTAAGTAATAAATTACTAGCAAGTCCACTACCTATATATGCTAGTACTAATGTATTTACCATGGTTCCTATCACATCACTTCCAATATTCATTCCCGAAATGAATAATTCTTTAGCACTAATATCTGGTTTTTTTTCATGAATCTCATTGAGTGCTGAAGAGATTGACATGCCAACATCCATGACAGCACCCATACTACCTATAATTACTCCAGCTGATATAATTTCTCTAAAGTCTATATTTTTCACTTGTTCAGAAAAACTAACTGCATAGTTCAATATTTCTGTATTTGTATATCCAGTAAGTCTCATTTTGTACACAAAGAAAAATGACAATACTCCTGCCACTACCACTCCACCTATAGAGCCAACTGCAGCAATTAATCCTTTTCGATTGAAATTCGTCATAAGAAATATTGTTACCACTGAGGATATAACTGCTGTAACTACTGAGCCCAATATGGGAGAATGAAATGTCTTAGGTCCAATAGAAAGTCCATTAATTATGAATGGGATAAAAAATCCGTATATGGTTACTATAACCACTAGTAATGCAATTATACCTCTTACCCCTTTATTTCTTGCAAAAATCAAAGTGAAAGCCACAAATATTCCCACTAAGTAGAATATGTAGTTTCTTTTATCTGTCTCTATTATAGTAAAGTTTTCATATTCATTTATGCTTTCATAATATATAACCACTGAATCCCCTTCTTTTATGGTAATATTATAAGCCTCTTCAGTGAATACCTGAAAATCTACAGGAACTACCCTTCCTTTTAAGCTCCCACTTAATATCCTTACTCTCAATTGCTTAATTTCTTTTATTTCTTCCTCTCCTTCTTCAGGAGCAAAAACTCTTTCTATCTGCAATACTTTTCCTTTTATGTATTCTTCTTCACCAAGAGTAGAATAAGAAAGTAGCAACATTGCACATATTATTGTTATAAATCTCTTCACTCTCTATCCTCCAGGTTATTGTCTGGAAATCAACTCTAAACAAAATGACCTACGGATTAAAGTTATTATACTTAATTATTCCATAGGTCGTCTCTCTTTCACTTATTTTCTTATTCCTAATCTTGCTATTAGATTTCTATATCCATCTAAATCTTTTTTAGTTAGATATTTTAGTAGTCTTTTTCTTTGTCCTACCATTTTTAGCAATCCCAGTCTTGAATGAAAGTCTTTTGAATGAACTCTCAAGTGATTAGTAAGGTGATTGATCTTCTCTGTAAGTAATGCAATTTGCACCTCTGTACAACCTGTGTCACCTTCAAATTTTCCAAACTCTTTGATTATTTCTGATTTACTTCTCATAGCCATTATGATTTTCCTCCTGTTTTTTAATCTTATCTAAGCCAAGTATTGGGAGGCTAACCCCAAAACATAGCTTAAATTTCCCTATATTTTATCATACTTTTTTAATTTATTCAAGCAATTATTATTTCAAAGTTTATCTACCTCAATCATAGGTTTTCTCCTCTCATTATTGCTTCAAATTCATCTCTATTTATAGTATCTTTTTCTAGCAATGCTCGAGTCACATCTTCCAATTCTTTTCTGTGTGTTGTGAGTATTTCCAGACATTTACTATAACTTTCATTGATTATTTTTCTTATTTCATCATCTATTTCTTTTCCTGTGACATCACTGTAAAGTCTGGATTGAAACATATCTCCTTCTTGAGTATTGTCCAATAATATCGGTCCAAATTTGTCTGCCATACCAAACTTGGTAACCATTGCATGTGCAACTGCTGTAGCTTGTCTAATGTCTCCAGATGCTCCTGTGGAAATATCTCCATAAACAATCTCCTCAGCTGCCCTTCCACCAAATGTATAAATTAATTCATCCATATATTCACTTTTTAAACGGAAAATCCTCTCTTCCTTTTCATCTGGAAGATACATTGTAAATCCACCAGTAAATCCTCTTGGAACAATGGTTATTTTGTATACTGGATTGGCATTTGGAAGACAATACCCTGCCACTGCATGTCCTGCCTCATGATAAGCAGTTATTTCTCTTTCTTTTTCATTTATCACTTTTGATTTTTTGGCTGGTCCCATGGCTGCCTTTTCTGTTGCCTCTTGAATATCTTCCATGGTTATTTCTTTTCTGCCTACTCTAGCAGCTAGTATTGCTGCTTCATTTAGTAAATTGGCCAAATCCGCTCCTGCCAATCCTGCAGTTTGCTTGGATATGGCATCAAAATCCACATCTTTACCTATTTTTTTGCCCTTTGAATGAACTTCTAATATAGCCTTTCTCCCATTTCTATCTGGCATATCTACATATACACGTCTGTCAAATCTTCCAGGTCTCAATAAAGCTCTATCCAGCACATCTGGTCTATTGGTTGCAGCCAATACTATTATAGTTTCTTCATTACCAAAACCATCCATTTCTACTAGCATTTGGTTAAGTGTTTGCTCTCTTTCATCATTTCCACCACCAGAACCAGTACCTCTTTTTCTACCTACAGCATCAATTTCATCTATAAATATAATACAGGGAGCATTTTTTCTAGCTTTATTGAACAAATCTCTGACTCTTGATGCTCCAACACCCACAAACATTTCCACAAACTCAGATCCTGACATACTAAAGAAGGGTACTTTAGCTTCTCCAGCCACAGCTTTAGCAAGTAAGGTTTTTCCTGTTCCTGGAGGTCCTAGAAGTAACACTCCCTTGGGAATTTTGGCCCCAACATTTTTAAACTTGTCTGGTTCTTTCAAAAACTCTACCACTTCTTCCAATTCTTTTTTAGATTCTACTATCCCTGCCACATCCTTAAAAGTAACCTTTGATATGTTTTCACCATCTTTGGTTTTGGATTTGCCCATGTTAAAAATTTGGGGACCTCCACCTCCACTTCCTTTATTCATTCTGTTTAGCATAAATACCCATACTCCTATCATCAAGAGTATTGGAAAAGATGATGTCAACATATTCACCAATATATTTGGTTCGTCTGGAGCAAGAGAGATTATCTCTACATTATTTGCTTGTAATAAGCTTACTAATTCCCCATCAAAACCTAATCTTCCACCTAGTAGTCTTGTCCTAAAAATAGGTGTGGTCGCTACTCCATTCTCATCCTCTGTCTCGTGACCATATCCTGTGATGTACCCACTCTTTTCTTCAATCTTTACCAGTTCTTTATCTTTAATTTTGTCAGTAAATTGAGTATAAGAAATTTCAGTGGAAGAGGCATCTCTCTGAGTAAATCTCATATTAGTCAAAGAAAAAATCAAAGTAATCAGAAAGACAAGAAGCAATAATCCTTTAAAATTTAATCCACCAAAACCACCATTATTTCCTTTTTTGTTATTATTTTTACTGTTTTTGCTATTTTTCTTCTCTTCCTCTTCTTTAATTTTATTCTTTAGAAATTCCACTTGCTTTTCTCTGGCAATTTTTCTTCTTTTTTCCAGTTTTTCAGCTTCATTTTCCTCGTTCTCTTTATTACGAGGCTCATCTTTTTTTTCAGAAGAAAAATCTTTTTCGTCCAGATTTTCCTCTTTTAAATTATCTTCTTTTTCTAATTCTTCTTTTTTTAACTCCTCCAAATTTTCATTTTTATCTTCTTTATTGAAATGGTTGTTATCCATTCACATCCTCCTTAATTGTCAGTTTTATGTTTTTAAGGTCCTCTCTATTTTCGATATTTATGCTTTTTTCTTCTTTTTCTTTTGCATATTTAAATACTTCACTTTTCTTTATTCCAACTACCCAGACTATATCTTCTTTATAGGTAATAATTGGTATTTTGTCTCTCTTCTCCTTGTGTATTTTTTTATCAATGAATATCTCCTTAATTTTTTTTTGAAAATTAACTCCCATTGGTATTATTTTGTCTCCATTTCTTCTATATCTAATAGATATAATTTCTTTTTCTTTTATATTAGTATAAAAAATTCTTTCATCTTTTAAATCTAAAAATTCTAGATTAGTATTTTCCACTTCATAAGTTTTGGCCTCAATCGTGTAATTTCCAAGTTTAATCTTGCCAGGAACTATTAAATCTATAACATCATAATTCTTTTTTAAAAGTTTTTCTTTGGTTAAAAGAATTTTATTTTCAATAGTTAGATAAAGATAATCTTTAAATAAAATATAATCTTTATTTATATCAATTTTTTTTTCTCCATTTTTTAAAATTATATTTTGAATATTTTCAATTTTTCTTCGACTTAACTCTATTTTTCTTTCATAAGAATGTGGAATACTTCTATAAATATACTCTTTTATTATTTTTTTTTGTATAATTTGTGATTCCATTAATACTGATGACAAAAAAAGTTTTTTTCCACTTTCGTCCAGATAATCTCCCAAATTTATTCCTGTGTGACTATTACTCTCTCTTATTTCTTCTATCAATGAATAAATTTTTTCTCTAAATTGACTATTATATTTTTTCTCAATAAAAGGTATTAATTCCAATCTTATACTATTTCTGGTATAGTCACATTGAAGATTGCTTTTATCTACGCAGTATTTAATATTATTTTTCTCCAAATAATCTATAATCTCTTTTTTGAATAGGTGAGAGATAGGCCTTATATACTGTCCCCACGACCTTATTCCCTCCAATCCATCCAAGGACGTTCCTCTAATTAATCTAAATAAAAATGTTTCTATTTGATCATCTTTGTTGTGAGCTAAAGCAATCTTATTAAAATTATGTTCTTTGGATAATTTGTGAAAAAACTCGTATCTCTTTATTCTACCTACTTCTTCAAAAGTCATTTTTTCTTCTTTGGCAAGTTTAGTTATATCGTATTGTGCAGTAAACACCTCTAAATTATTATCCATTCCATAATTTATAGAGAATTGCTCATCGTTATTGGCCGATTCCCCTCTTAACATGTGATTTACATGGGCTAATGAAAAGGTAAAATGAATTTCTCTTTGGAAAAATTTTAAAATTTCTGCTAAAAAAACCGAATCAGGTCCCCCAGAAAAGGCAACTAAGATTTTATCATTATTATTTATTAATTTTCTTATATTGCTTATTTTAAAAAATTTTTCTAATGATATCATTTTTACCTCATAGCCGTATCTCAAATTATACATTATTATTAATTCTTTTTCAATTTTTTTTGTGATATACTTATAATCGTATTTAATTTTAGGCATAATAGTGTCGCAAACTATATTTTTTATATAATTAATATTTATCTATTTCTCCTATTTCTATTTTGAAAATCTAAATGCTCCCTATATGTCCTACTAAAGAAATGCCGCCCTCCCTCTCCTGTAGCAACAAAAAATAGATAGTCTGTATCTGCTGGACTATATGCTGCATCCACAGAGATTTTTGTAGGATTACATATTGGACCTGGAGGTAACCCTCTATTTCTGTATGTATTGTAAGGTGACTCTATCTCCAAATCCTTATATAGCATTCTTCTTTTTTCATAGTTGTACAAAAAGTTTACCGTGGCATCTGAAGCCAATTGCATATTTATTTTTAGTCTATTGTAAAACACTGATGCCATCAAAGACTTTTCATCATCCACCATGGCTTCTCTTTCTAAAATAGAAGCCATAATCAATTTTTCATAAAATTCATCTTTATCAGGATAATTTTCAACTGGAAAACGTCTGAGAAATTCATTTAAAAATATGTTTATTATAATTTTTTCATCAGCATATTCTGGAATAAAATAAGTCTCAGGATAAAAATATCCTTCAAAATTTCCATCTGGAGTTCTATAGGGAAAGTCTTCTATATTTTTTAATTCTTCATAAAATTTCTCCCTGTCCATCCTTCCCTCTTTTTCAAAAACTTCAACAATCTGCGACACTGTATATCCTTCTGGTATTGTGATTTTATAATTTTTTTCATTTCCTGTTTCAAACAAATCCACCAGCTCAATAATATTGACACTTTTGTTGAGAGAATAATACCCTGCTCTTATATTTTTACCACCATCCCTGAAATATTTTAGGTAAAGACGAAATGGCAGTTCTTTAGTTATTTCCAACTGACTCAGTGATTCTCTTAAAGGAACATTACTTCTTATTTCAACAATTCCATCATATTCCCTTGGAGTAAATATTTCGTGAGCTAGATAACCGCCCACTGATATTATTGCCATAGCAGCCAAAAAGAATATGGCCTTAAAAAATTTTTTCATAAAATTCTCCTTAATGTAATATAGAAATAGTATTGTACAAATTTATTTACTGAAGAAATCCTTTATTTAGATTGATTAGTAAATCAGCAGATTACTAAGTTAATAGATTAACAAATTAATAAAAATTAATAAATCAGTACTTATTAATAAAAAATCCTATTTTTCTTTTTTATCCTTCGAAATTGGAGTTTTTTTGGCTCTTGCAGTTGTTGTAGATTTAGACTTATCTTTTCCACTATCGTTTGATACAAGTCCCTTATCATCTTTTGATTTAAATGTATTTCCCTTAATATCATCTTTTTTGATAGTTTTTCCTTTTTCTTTTGCCTTTTCTATTAATGGTTTTCTTCTACCTCTTCCCATTTTGAAAGTCTCTACAATGGCCTCTGCATCCATAAATGGAGCTGATACAAAGGAGAAATTTTCAAAGATTTCTACATTTCTTATATTTTTTCCTTCTACTCCAGATTTTTCTGTGATTAATTCCACAAGTTTTTTTGGAGTCATTTCTTGTTTTCTTCCCATTCCAACGAATAATCTTATCTTTCCACTCTTTTCCAATGAATTATTACTGCTAACACTTATTTCTTCATAGCTACTTTCATCCAAAACATCTTCATAAGAATGTTTTAATAGAGCTGCGACTATTTGGGTGGCATCTTGATCCTCTAACAATTCAGTAGCAATATTTTCATAGGTAGCATTTGTCCCTTCTTCCAATATATGTTCTATCTCTTCCATCAATCTTATTTTTTTAGCTTGAATTACATCTTTTACCCTAGGTACATTTTCTCTTCTTATTTCTGTTTTGACTATTCTTTGGATTTGGAGTAATCTTCTATATTCTTGTGGAGTAATAAAAGTAATGGCTATCCCTTCTTTTCCTGCTCTTCCTGTTCTTCCTATTCTATGCACATAACTTTCTGCCTCTTGAGGTATTGCATAGTTAATTACATGGGATACATCATTGACATCAATTCCCCTTGCTGCCACATCTGTTGCTACCAATACATTTATTTTTTTATTTTTAAATCTTTTTAGTGTATTTTCCCTTCCACTTTGGGTAATATCACCATGAAGACCTTCTGCACCATAACTTCTATCATTTAATTTTCCAACTACATCATTTACATCATTTTTGGTACGGCAAAAGACGATTCCATAAAAATCATCTGCCAAATCAATAATCCGGCATAAAGCTTCAAATTTGTCTCTTTCATGGACTTCAAAATATATTTGCTCTGTTAGGTTAGTAGTTAGTTCTTTGGCTTTTACAGCTATTTTTTCATACTCACCCATATGTCTTTCTGCGATTTTTAATATTTCTTTGGGCATTGTTGCAGAGAAAAACAGCATTCTTTTATCTTTATTGGTCTGTTCCAAAATGATTTCTATGTCATCAATAAATCCCATATTCAACATTTCGTCTGCTTCATCCAATATGAAATATTTTAAACTATCTATTTTTAGTATTTTTCTATTCATCAAATCTATAACTCTACCAGGTGTTCCTACTATTATATCTCCACCTTGTCTTAGTTGTCTAATTTGAAATTCTATTGATTGCCCCCCGTATACTGGCACTACCTTGATTTTTTTATTAGGTGACAAGCTGTTCATTTCCTCAGCCACTTGTAATGCCAATTCTCTAGTGGGAGTTAATATAATAGCCTGAGGCTTTCCAATTGGTTCCAATCCATCTAAAATTGGCAAAGAATATGCCGCTGTTTTCCCTGTTCCTGTTTGGGCTTGACCTATAACATCCTTCGTTCCATTTAATAATGCTGGTATTGCCATTATTTGTATTGGAGTGGGTTCTTCATACCCTTTTTTTGATAGAGTTTTTAACATTTTTTCCCCTAAACCAAGACTCTTAAATCCTTCTAATTTTTCCATAACACATCCTCAATAATTTTTTAATTAATCTTTATTTTTTTTAGTGATACTTTTGGTGATATATATTATTAACATAACTGATAATAAACCAATAAATATTTTGTAAAACAACTTATCGTAACCTTTTGGGCTCTCATTTTCATCCTCGCTTTCGATTATAGCCCTTATATATTCTTTTTTCTCATCTAGACCAACTCTATCTATTCTTTCAAGAGTTTTGTAATAATTCACCAGGTCGTAAACTGGCGGATTTCTGTGCTCATCTGCCCCATAGACAATTCTATATTTGTCATTATTATCATCACTTCGAAATATCAATTTGGATGGATAATATGATCCTTGAACTCCAGTTATACTAACAGGTCTATCACTTTGATTATCTATTCTTAGGACAATATCCTTTCTGTTTTGTAGATTAAGATCATTTATTTCAAGATTCTCTCTGTTTTCTATACGATAAATAGAACCCCTTCCAAGAGTATAGCCATAATCCAATCGATGGGATGGACTACCTCCTTGGGTATTCTCCACTCTTTGAACATATGAATAGATTACATAATCTCTCTGGAATTCCCCTTGTGTTGTATAAAGTCTCATGTCTTTCAAGGGAATTTGTTTTGTATTTATCCTAATAAAAGTGGAGGTATCACTTGCGTTTAATTCTTCATTGATAATATCATAACTTAATAAAACATTTCTTTCACTTTCATTTTTTAGAAAGTTTTGAACTAAGTTTAATCTTGCATTATTTATTACCAACTCTGAGGTCAATGGCATTTCTATTCTGTAATATGAGTAAGATAAATCTCTATCTTCTATTTCCATATCAATTGTCAATTTTTCTGTACTTGGAGTTTTGTATAATTCACCATCCTGAATGTTTTCCCAATTTCTATTGTCATAACTTCCATATAATCTATATTTGGTTAGGAAATTTCTTCTAGCTTCAATTACCAATTGATTGGCTAAAATATCTGTATTTTCAGTATTTTTATGAAACCTCAAAACAATTTCTTTAGTTTCTTTTTTGTCTATTGTTTCTACTACTTCCCCCCTAAAGGTATCACTTATTTTGATATCAAATTCACTTTCATATTTTTCTATTACATAGGAAACTTCCTCATCTTTTGAGTTCAAAATCCTAATATCTCCAAGGTCATTTTTTGTATTTTCATAAATTTCTTCAGTAATATAAAACTCTTTATATATACTGTCACCTTGCAATTTTATATCATTATAATATCCCTTTGCACTTATGGAGCTTGTCAATATGACAAATATTATTATCTTATAAAAAATTTTAATTTTTTCTTTGATATTTATTTTATTATTCTTCATAATTGGCCTCATTAACTATTTTATTTATTACTTTCTTCAAACTCTCTTATTATTTTATCATTTTCATCTTCAATGGACTCTTTATCAGAAGACATATTTTCAGAAGATTCTTCTTGTGATAGTTCTTTATTTAAATCTTTTTTATCTGAATCTTCACTGGAGAAATTTTCTATATTTTCTTCTTTTATTTTTTCTTCTTTTATTTTTTCTTCATCAATATTTTCTTTATTTTTTTTCTTTCTTACAACTATTATTTTCTTTTTATTTGATTTTTCTTCTGAAAAATTCTCATCTCTTTTTTCTTTTTCCACCAAAATCTTTTTGGAAAATTCTTCTAAATCTTTAATATCTGAATCATCGTCATCTGAAGAATTTTCTTCCGATTCTCCTTCTAGTTCTGACTCTTCTTCCAAGCTTTCATCATCATCATCATCATCATAAATTTTGTTGGGATCGTCATCTGGAGTAAGCGTTTCGAGATTTTTCAAGGCACTTGCATATATGTAAGAAATTCCCACCAAAATAATTCCAGTCATTGCATAACCAATCACCTTATAATTAGCTTCCAATGAACTTCTTGCAAAATCAACAAATCCTTTGAGTGTAAAGATTATTCCTATGGCAAGTCCAAGCCGTCTTAAGTTTTTATTAGGTGCTTTAAAGCCTTTCCAAATTAAATTGGTACTTACGATTAGACCTATAATATTAATAATAAGTTGAGATTTTGGTACATTGTATTTATTTAGTAAAAATGCTGACATAAATACTATGTATATGGATTCTCCAAGTATCCATTGTATTTTTTTTAACTGATTTTTGAAAAAGGCATTATGCAAATCCTTTCGTAATACTAAAAATAAATACATTAGAACTAATGTAACCAGAAATGGCTCAAATAGTATTACTTTTCTGTGGGGATACATGATTGGAATTTTATAACAAATAGCTAAAGTTCCTATTGCTTCCACAATTGATAAATATATAAGTGAAAAGTCATCTTGATATTTTTTCAGTTTATACGTAAGTTTTCTCACTATAAAAATAACCACAAATATTATCAATAAAATTTTTGCAACTTCTTTATAATGGAAAATTGAACTATCATCCAGTCCCAGTGCTGCCTTTATTCTTCTTTCTGTAAAATGGACAATATCTATGAAATCCAAAATAGCCTTGCTTAAAGTTATATATTTTATAGAATATCCTATTGCTTTCATGGAAGGTTTCCTATTAGCAACAGTGATTGAATAAACTCCAAAAGATAGAGCAATTACCATGATTTGATTGGCAAAATATATCCATGTATTTACAGTAACTAATCTTCCACCATCAAGTATAAATCCTGATAATAGATTAAAATTTATATTAGCAACAGCCATGATTGGTAAGTTTGCCAGTAAAGTTATGACATATAATACCACCCCACCATATAGTAGGCCTTTTTCATTTTCTTTTTTGGCAAGGAGATAAATCAAAATAGTCTCAAGTCCCCATGCCAAAGGAAGATATCCTCTGGGAACTAGTACAGGGACTACCACAATAAAACTAGCTAGTCCCATAAAAATAAAAACTTTAGATAAATTGTAACCCTTTAATCTTTGAGACAACAGAGTATACATAAACCCTACTAATAAAAATACTACTGCCTTTTCTGTGGTAGATATTTTTCCCACATAGGCCAAAATATTTATAGTCAAAAATTTTACAAGTAGATTTATACCTAAAAATACATAGTCTGCTGCTTTTTCTTTTCTATTTTCTCTTTCTGCCCCTTTGAGAAAAACATAACTATACATAGTAGAAAAAGCCAATAAATAGGCATATATAACATATATATTTATGTTAAGATTATACATATAAGTCATTATGTGAATTCCATTGAATCCACCAATTACAAAACCTATTATTCTACTATATTTCCAGTTCTTTTTCCAAGACACAGCAAGAACTACAAATTGCAAGATAATAGAATAGGCAGCTAAATATATTATATTCTCTTTGGTATTGGCACTCACTACTGGCAAGGAATGGGGAATATATCTATATTCTATGTTATAGAGCAGTCGCGTTAAGGACGTGCCATAAGGGATATATCCGCCTACTAAGGTTATTATTCCTATTATTTGCGAATCATATTTAAATGACATAGCCACTGTAAATGCTGTGAGTATGACTGCTAGTAGCAATCCAACGTTTAGTGGATATAAGTGTAGATAGGTAGATGAGAGTATTGTTGCCAAGTAAAGTATTCCTATTCCTCCACCTATAAGTCCCACTGCAAAGGTCTTTTTTCTCTTCTTATAAAGGTACTCACCATATCCAATAAAACCCATTCCTATCATATAGGAAAAGACACTTTTACCATAGTTGTTATTAAATAATTTTACAAATTCTTCCCTAAAGAAAATCACAATAGCTATGAATATGGAGAGAATCCCTACCAGTTGGAACCCTTTAAGACCAATCAATTTTTCCAGAGTAAAATTTTTCTTTTCTCTTTCATATAGATATTTGTCTTCCTTTTCATTATACTGGGTCTCCACATCTGAAGTAAACAATCTAATTTCAGAATCAAATTCTATTTTTTCTTTTCTTATTTTTCTTTTTTCTTCTCCTATTAGAGTCTCTGCTTCCTTTTCTATTAAGTCCAATTTCTTACGTATATCGTGAACTTTTTCCTGAGTTTCCTCTGTAAGTTCGTTTTTAACTTTATGGACTTTATTTTTTATATGTCTTTGATAACTTTCTAGTTTTTTTACTAGTTTTTTTTCAAAATCTTCATCTGCAACTTTTAGAATAGCGCTCTCAAATCCATTAATTGTGATACTTCTATTTTTAGCTTTGATTTCCTTTAATTCATCAACTAATGTTTCCAATGCGTTTTTTAATTTTTTAGAAGTATTCTTTGTTTTTTTTAAATCTGACTCTAACTTCAATATTTTTTCTTTTTGAAATTGATTTTCCTCAAAAAGCTCATTTTCTCTCGAAACTTCTATCTCTTCTCTTATTTTTTCAATGATAAAAGATAAATCTTCGCTAGATTTTGTCAGTTCTCGCTGCTTTTTTATGAGTTCTTCTATCTCTTTCTTTTTATCTATCTTATCCATAAAGGACTCCTTGTATGAAAATTATTCAAATAATAAACTTTCTCTACAAAACCAATTTTACTATTACCACAACCTATATAATATCTCATGTACACTTGGAAGTTGCTGCTGCCTGTAAATTTTTTTAGATTTTCTTATGAAAATAACATCTGAGAAGAAGAAAGTAGAGTTTCCACTTGTTCATACTCTTTTTTTATTTCTGGAGAAGTGGTATCCAAATATAGAGGAACTTGGTCCAATAGCTCTTTTGCTTCCTGTGTTTTACCAAGCTCTGCATAAATCCGTGCAAGTTTCATATGGGTCCACCCCTGATACTCTCCCCTTTCTATTATATTTTTGTATGATTCAATGGCTTTTTCATAATTTCCAAATTTTTCGTAGGATAATGCCAAATGATATTCTGTCCACTTATCTGTAGGATCATGTTCTTTAGCTTTAAGATAATAACCTATTGCCACTTCATATTCATTTAGTTTTTCATAACTCCAACCCAATTGAGAATATATCCATCCATCTTCTCTTCCCATTCCTATTACTTTGTCGAAATAATTGATAGATTCGGAATATTTTTCAAGGCAACCTAAATTCCAACCTATCTCTGAATAAAGCCACGTATCGTCTCTCCCTTCTTTTTCTGCCTGATTTAGATATTCAATTGCCTCTTCATGTCTTTCTAAATTACCAAGTATTTGGCCTATCTGAGATAACAGATAAGGATTTTTATCTCCACCTTTATCTTTAGATTTGAAAGAATAATTCAAAGCTCCATCATAGTCGCCCTTTAAATTATAAGCTCTTCCAATTTGTCCATATAACCATTCATCTGGTTCTTCCAATTCTTCTGCTCTTTTGAAAAGTTCCAAAGCTTTGTCTGCATCTCGCAGTTGATTATAATTCCACCCCATTTCTCTATTTATCCATGCATCATCTCTACCAAGACTTTTTGCTTTATTTAAATATTCCACAGCATCTTCATAGTTACCTAGCGCACCCAAATTCCAAGCAATTTCAGATAACAGCCAAATGTCATCTCTCCCCATTTCCTTTGCCTTATATAAATATTCCAATGCCTTCTCTTTATCCTGAGTCTGTCCATATGTATATCCGAGTTTACTGTTTATCCAGATATCATCTCTTCCCAATTCTTTGGCTTTTTCAAGATTTTCAAGGGCTTCTTCTGTTTTCCCAAGACTATTATAAGTATCTCCCAACTCAGAATATAGCCATGGATCCTCTTCTGAATTTTCAAGAGCCTTAAATAGAAAAGCTAACTCCTCTTCATTTCGTCCCAATTGTCCCAAAGTCCACCCAATCTGTCCATATACCCAAGAATCTCTATCCTCTTCTGATATTTTTTCAAAGGATTCTAAAGATTCATCAAATTTTTCAACACTTCCTAAGGTCCACCCCAATTGTCCATATAACCAAGGATCTACCTTGACCTCATCTCCGTCTTCATATCTAACAGGATTTTTTTCCTCATAATCTATTGCTTTTCGTAGCCAAGTTTCTGAATCTTGGTATTTTCCTACATTGCCCAATACCCAGCCCAGCTGTCCATATACCCAAGAATCATTTCTCCCAAGTTCAATGGCTCTGTGTAATTTTTCTTCAGCCTTCTCCATATCTTTTAATTTTATGTAGCAATAGGCCATTTGACTTGCTATACTTGAGTCTTCTTCCATTTTTTCCAATACTGTATTTAGCCCATCTACTACTTTTTGATACTCTTCTATTTTTTCGTAAGAATGGCAAAGCTCCTTCAATATTATAGGCTCTTTATTCTCATCAAGTTCATAGGCCATTTCAAAGGCCTCTATAGCTTCACGATCCCTCTCCAATCTTGCACTGTTCCATCCTATTTCAAATAATGTCCATACATCATCTGGCTCCATTTCCAAAGATTTTCTGAAATATTCCAAGGCTTTTTCGTAATCACCCATTCCACTATAAGAATACCCCACTCTATAATGCCAAAATCTGTCCTGTTCTTTGTAAGCCTCTATTTCCATCAATACTTCCAAACCATCTTCGTATCTTCCCAAATTGTTCAAGGCTCTGGCTAATTTCCCCATCACTTCATAGTCGTCTTGTTCTTCCATTGAAAGATTTTCTATTTCTTCAACAATTTTTTCATGCTCATTTGTATCATGGTATTCATCCAATCGCTTTCTTAAATCTTCTTTCATAGTAGTTTACCTCACTTTTTATTATTTTTTTATTTAAAAACTTTACAATTTGATTTTTTTAATATTCCAACTCCATCCCCAAATGGCAATAAAACAAACTCATCTTCTCTGGAATACAAAAAATCAATGAATTTATCCAATCTTGTTACTATTGTTTTAAATCTTTTAGGATGATTTTTATAAAGATATCCTCTAAATAAAATATTATCAAAGAATATTATACCATTTTTTTTTAAATTTTTATATGATTCTTCAAAAAATTTCATATAATGTCCCTTGGATGCATCTATAAATACCATATCAAAGGTATTTTTTATTTTTGAAATTTCTTCCAAAGCATCTCCATGTATTGATACGACATTTTTTATTTGGAATTTTTCAAAATTTTCCAAAGACCTCTCATAACGTTCTTTGTCTATTTCTATTGTATATAAAGTTCCACCATTTATGAGTATTTCTCTGGCAATTATAATCCCAGAATAACCCACTGCTGTACCTATTTCTAGGACATTTCCTATATTATAGGTTCTTAAGAGAAATTTTAGATATTCAGAAACCTCTTTAGTAATAATCGGAATGTTATTTTGAATTGCCAATTTTTCTAGCTCCAAAAGATCTCTATCTTTATCTCTATATTTACTAATTTTATCTATTAAATAACCACTGGCTTCTTTCAATTCTTCTAACATTTTTTCTCCAAATTCTTCTGTTTTTTAAATTTTGATTTATTTTTTTCTTAATTTCGCTATATAAAAATTATCCAAAATTTCTTCATTATAATCAATTAGAAAACCACCATATTTGTCATAGGTCCCAGCTACGTTGGAAGGAATTTCTAATTTTTCTACTTTATATTGGGGATATTTTTTCAAAAATTTCTCTATATTATCAGTATTCTCTTCTGTCAGTATAGTACAAGTGCTATAGACTAGTACACCATTTTCTTTTAGTGACTGAGATACAGAATCTAAAATTTCAAACTGCAACTGAGACAAATTTTTTATATTGTCTATTTTCTTTCTATAGATTGTCTCTGGCTTTTTTCTGAGTACTCCATAACCACTGCAAGGTGCATCAATCAAAATTTTATCAAATTTTTTTCCTTGCATACTTATTTTTCTGGCATCAAGATTTACAGCAAGTCCAATAGTAACTCCCAGTTTTTTCATATTTTCTTGAATCAATTTAATTTTATGTTGATGAATATCTAGAGACGTAATCTCCCCTTTGTTTTCCATCAATTCAGCAATTACTGCGGTTTTGCCACCAGGAGCAGCACAGGCATCCAAGACTACTTCCCCAGCTGATGGGGATAAATTTTTGGCTGCAAGATAGGATGATGCATCTTGAACTATTATTTTTCCCGATTTGAATTCTTCTCTATGTATTAAAGAACCACTGACAATATAATAAACTGAATCCACTTTTTTTATTATATTTATATTGAGCAATTTTAATAAATTTTCAAATTCTTCTTCAGTATATTTTAATTTATTCACTCTAAAGCTCATATAAGGGATTTTTTTCATTGATTCCAACACATGCAAATACTTATCTGAATACTCTTCTTTTATTTTATCATAAAACCATTTGGGATAGGATAAGAATATATTTTCTCTCTCTAGTTTTAGATTTTGTATGATTTCTTCTTTCTCTCTAATATAGCTTCGTAGTACCCCATTTATGAACTTTCCAATGGAAACCCCAAATTTCTTTTTGGCTAACTCAGTGGCCTCCCACACAACCCCTTTATCATCACTGTCCATGAATGTAATCTGATATATAGAAATACTGAGTAAATTCCTTATCCAGTCTTTTTTCATACTTTTTGTTTTTTGATCTATTATATAATCTATAAATAATTTTTTTCTAATCACACCATAAAATACTTCTGTTATAAATTTTCTTTCTTTTTCTTCAAAAGCATTTTTAGAAAAAAATTCATTTAGAACTATATTGGAATATTTTCCATTGATTACTTCTTGCAAAATTGGTATTATTTTTGTTTTTATACTCATTTTATAATCCTTATATTTTTCATATTTAAAGTATAACTCCTAATTTAGTTTTTTGTAATCATTAATCAAGTAAAATTTTAAATATAACATTTCTCAATCAATTATACACTATATTTAAAATAATTAATAGTAATAATTAATAATAAATAGTAGAAAAAAGTTGATTTTTCTTGGTTAAAATGTTAATCTATAGTGTAGGTTCATTTTGGAGGTGTTCATTATGTATAATATTTTAGAGCTATTGAAACAAAATAAAATCGCAGAAATAAGGGAAATTTTAGGCCAGAAAAATCCAGTGGATATTGCCGAATTTTGTGATGAGCTTTCCAGTGAGCAAGGTTTAAAATTTTTTAGGATTTTACCCAAAAATGAATCAGCTGAAGTTTTTTCTTACCTTTCTTCAGAAAAGCAACAAGAAATCATAGAAAATATTACAGATAGTGAGTTGCAATTTATCATAGACGACATGTTTCTGGATGATGCTATGGATGTTATTGAAGAAATGCCTGCCAATATAGTGGACAGAATTCTGAGGACTTCTTCTCCAGCTACAAGAAAATTAATCAATCAATTTTTGAAATATCCAGAAAATAGCGCTGGCAGTGTAATGACAGTGGAGTATATTGCACTAAAAAATTCTTTTACTATTGGAGAATCCATTGATTATATCAAAAAATTTGAAGCAGACAGTGTTGCATATGATGTCTGTTATGTAATAGACAAAACTAGAAAATTAATAGGATATATTTCGATAAAAAGTCTTCTATTTTCTGATGATACTCTTCCTGTGATAGATGTGATGGAAACCCATGTCGTCAGTGTTACCACTACTGTGGATCAAGAAGAGATTGCAGAACTGTTCAGAAAATATGATCTTACTTCAATGCCTGTTGTAGATAATGAAGAAAGACTTGTTGGAATCATCACTGTGGATGATGTGGTCGATGTAATCGATCAAGAAAACACGGAAGATTTTCACAAAATGGCTGCAATGAAACCTTCTGATGAAGAGTATTTGAAAGAATCTATCTTTTCTCTTGCAAAACACAGAATAATGTGGCTTATGGTTCTTATGTTGTCTGCTACTATTACTGGTAAAATAATAAGAGGGTATGAGGAAGTTCTTCAATCAGTGGCCATACTAGCTTCATATATTCCGATGCTTATGGATACTGGTGGAAATTCTGGCTCTCAGTCTGCTACTTTGATTATTCGTGGTATTGCTCTGGGAGAAATTGAATTAAAAGATGTTTGGAAAATTTTATTTAAAGAACTTAGAGTCAGTCTTTTGGTTGGGGTTACTCTGGCTGTGGTAAATTTTACTAGAATTTATTTATTTGATAATGTGGATATCGGTGTGAATATTGTAGTATGTATGACACTGTTCTTTACTGTAGTTATGGCCAAAGTGGTTGGTGGTGTCTTGCCTATACTAGCCAAAGTGTGCAAGCTTGACCCTGCAATAATGGCAGGTCCTTTGATTACTACTGTGGTTGATGCTGGAGCTCTGGTTTTATTCTTTGTACTTGCAACCAAAATTTTGCATATAGGCTAGAATAATAAGATCAAGCTATCAAGTTAATCAAGTCAAAATAGCAGCCATTTAACTTTTTTATAATAATATCAAAATCCTTAGGATGGCTTGTCCTAAGGATTTTTATTCTAATCTTTATTTTTGTAAGGGGAGTAGGGGGAATTTGGCGTACCCCCACACTCTTAACAAATTTATATAAAATAATTTGTTAACTAAATTAATATGCAATAGAAATTTTTCAAATTTGTAATGCATTATTTGGTCTGTTTGATCTTTGTTTCAAAGCTCAAGCTCTTTTTTTTAATAAAAAATTTCCTCTTTATTTTAGTTTTTTGCTAATAAATTCTCTTGTCTTATCATTATCAAATTTTAATGTTTCAATTTCCATTTTCATATTTTCAAATTCTTCTGCTGTCACATCAAAATTCTTCTTTTTATCTTCAAAAATTAAATTTAGGCCTTTTTTCAGGTCTAAAGAGTTTCTGTCTACTCTGATGTTGTAGATTTTCTTCTCTTCAATTCCTCCTTGACTCGACACAGTTCCACTTTCTATAGCATAAGTTTTGACTTTATTGATAATTTTTTCATTTAAATTTGAGTGAGTTGTTAATTCTGCAATTTTGCTATCAGATATTGCCTCTTGTAATTCTGTGAGCGCTTTTCCGTTTAATCTACTTGTGTTAACCATTACGATAATTCCTATTACCAACAACATTTTTTTCTTCATAAAATCCCTCCTTACTTACACCAAAAATAACAACAAGCGAAAAAAGCTTTTTAATTTAAATTTAAAAAACTAGATTAATATTCTTTTAGCTAGGTATTATTATCTTTAAACTATCTATATTTATTTTTCTCTGATTTATTATATTTTGTGCAAGCAAAACAAATGTTTAAACCAAAACATCTTTTGCAATATAAAAGCTATAATAAAGGATTCATACTTTAACATCCCTAATTATACACAGTTATCTTAAAATACAATTCCAAGAGATTTTAGTGCATATTAAATTCTCCACATGTCTCTGGGTTATATTTTTTTTAATTATATAACTACTATAACCTTTGCCGAGATTATAGGTATTCACAAATTTTTATTATGACAAAACAATTTTCCAAAATAAAAATTAATTTTTATTAGAAGTCATATCTTGCTGAATTTTAATTACATAAACCCTTGCCGAAGTATATAAAAAATTATTAAAATACAATTTTTGCCGAAATCATATTTTTTAATTATTATTTATTTTACAATAAATAATTAAATACAATAGAAAATAATTCTATCCATACTATTATATCACATATTATATATCTTGTCACTATATTTTTTAACTATTTTTATCATACACTTTTTTAATAAAAATTAGACATTTTTTCTTTAATTATTTTTGTTGATTAAATATAATTTTTACCTTGATCAGATAGAATAAACTATTTGATTTCAAATACTCTAATCAAAAGAAAATCTGGATATTTTCTGATAATCGAATTTTGAAAGGCTTACTTTAATTTATATCTTATTATAATACACCATTTTTCTTTTTTTGTCTATATTTTATTTAAGTATCTTAAAGATTCGATATTATCAATTTAATGAATCAAAATATCATTCAGGATTAACAAACTAGCTAGATTGGCCAAATCTAGCTGGTTTGTTTTTGTACCTGAAATTTTTTATTGTATAAAAAATCATTAATGCATAAACTTATAATTAAATCTTACTCCATATCTTAAATCTGCTTCTTTCTTGTTATCATGTTTTCTTGCTTCCACTTCAAAGGTCACTCCAAAGTTGT
>JGI994J12354_10001039_pt1 | contig 28184 bp, 20 predicted proteins | sample IntmicLarv3ML3BL_FD_12354 | JGI IMG/M metagenome (IMG submission 12354) | reverse complement strand
AACACTTAACTTCGCCTCTTTTAAATACGTTCCTAGCAATCCTCCAATGTGGTCAGCAATACTCCTAAACTCTTTTGCTATTGCTTGCACTTCTGCTGAAACTGCTTTTGGCATTTCCATTACTTTTCGTTCTTTTTCCACTGGTGTTTCTGGTTGCGTTGTATTATAAACGATTTGTGGCGCTGGTTGCTTTTCTATTTTATCTTCTAAAACCCGTATGCGTTCTAGAAGTGTATCTGTTTTTGTTTCCATCTCAGGCGTACACATTTTAATAAAAGTAACCTCAAGCAGTACTCGTTTCTGTGTTGCGTACTTTAAAGTTCCATTAAGTTCTGAGCAAATGCGAATATAGCGAATCAAAACATCGTAGTCCATCTCTTTTGCCTCTTCTTGCAACTGTGCGAGGTTCTCCTTTGAGACATCAATCACTTCTTCTACATTTTCAGAGCTTTTCACCAATAATAAATTTCTTAAATACCATGTCAAATCTGTCACTAATTGCACGAGTTCCCTACCTTGCACAATCAGTTCTTCTAGGATAGAAAGTACAGACACTACTTCTTTTTTATGCAGTGCTCGCACCAATTTACTAAATACGCTCGTATCAACTGCACCTAATATTTCTAATGTTTTTTCATAGGTTAAGCACTCTTTGTAGTAAAATGCAATGCATTGGTCTAGCAGACTCAATGCGTCTCGCATGGAACCATCTGCAACCTTTGCAATATAGCGAATCGCCCTATCTTCCACTTCTTGGTTTTCTTCTTTCATTAAATCAAGCAACCTGTTTGCAATCGTATCAATCGTAATTCGTTTAAAATCATAGCGTTGACAACGAGATAAGATGGTTATGGGAATCTTATGTACTTCCGTCGTTGCCAAAATAAAAATAACATATTCTGGCGGTTCTTCTAGTGTCTTTAGCAATGCATTAAATGCACCTATCGAAAGCATATGTACCTCATCTATAATGTAGACCTTGTATTTTCCATCTGCAGGACGATATTCCACTTCTTCACGAATACTACGAATATTATCCACACCATTGTTCGATGCAGCATCTATCTCTATTACATTAAGTAAAGTCCCTTGTTGGATTCCTTGACATGTATCGCAAATGCCACATGGATTGCCCTCTTGTGGATTCTCACAATTTACCGTCTTTGCTAAAATCTTCGCAACAGAGGTCTTTCCCGTTCCTCTCGTTCCACAGAAAAGATAGGCATGACTTAACCTATTTGCTTTTACTTGATTTGTAAGAGTAGAAACAATATGCTCTTGACCTTTCACATCTTCAAATGTGCTTGGTCTGAATTTTCTATATAAAGCAGTATATGACATTTTCTCTCCTCGTCTTATCATTTATCACATCGTTTCAATTATAACCTAAATTTATAGTGCTAACAACTCAAAAATACGATATACTGTACAAAAGAAGATATATGTCGCAGAAAGGAGTATTTCCATGATTTTTTCAAATGTATCAGAACATTTATTACCCTTGCAAGGCACTGCAAATACACGTGATTTAGGTGGGTATCCTACCTTAGAAAATCACTCTACTAAGCAAAATGTATTCTTTCGTTCCGATAGCTCTTCAAATTTTACAGCAGAGGATATTACACTTCTCACCGATAGAGGGGTTGGGTGTGTTATAGATTTGCGCTCAGATAATGAGGTAGTGCAGAAACCCTCGAAGATAATTGGACATTCTCATGTAACCTATCAGCAGATTCCCATGATTGGCGACTTATCTGCCTTAGCTACTCGAAAAGAAGATTTCACTTCTATGGCTGTTCTTTACAAATATTTGCTAGATGAGGCTGGTGCCTCCATTGCTGAAATTTTTCATATTTTTGCACAGGCACTCTTGGCTGGTCACGCATGTTTATTTCACTGCGCTGTCGGAAAAGACCGTACAGGAACGATTGCCATGTTGTTATTAAAACTTGCTGGTGTTTCTGATGAATTGGTTATAGAAGATTACGCCATCACAGAGGTTTTTATGAAAGAGGTTTTTGCACAACAACGCAAAGAATGTGAAGAGAATAATATATCAGCTCCAGACGCTCTTTTTGCTTCGACTCCTGAAAATATGGAGAGTACACTGAAACATTTAGCTGATACATATGGAACTGCAAGGGATTATTTGTTATCTATTGGCGTGTCTACGGAAGAACTTGAGACAATTTCAAATATGTTTGTGCAAGAGTAACGGTAACTATTAGGTTCTCTTCCACTTGCCTTGCCTATATCGCCAAATACCCATAAGCGCAGCCGAACTCCATGTAAGGCCCATTGTAAACCAAATTCCCCATACACCAATATCAAAAATTTGTATAAGTAAAATAGGAAAAATAACACGACCTGCAATTTCAATCACTCCATGCAATAGTGCAAAAATACCATCACCTACTCCACTTAGTACACTTTTCACTAAAAAGATATAGCCTAATGGCAAGTAAAACAAACTGGTGATACGAGTTGCTTTTGCTGCAAGTAGAATGGTATCTTGGTCAGAAAGAAAATTTTTCGCAAGCCATTCACTTGAGCAAAATACAACAATACTTACAAAAAGCGAATAAAGTGCTATCATCAGCATACTTTTTCTATATCCACTATGTATTCGCTTCGTGTTGCCGCTGCCCAAATTCTGCCCTGCAAAAGTTGCCACTGCTGCTCCTAGTGAGTTAAATGGCTGTGTAATCACTTGTTCGATTCTACCTGTCACAGTAAATGCTGCCATTACTTCTGTTCCAAACCCATTTATCACATTTTGTAAGGCAAGCATTGAAGCTGCGATGAATGCGCCTTGCAATCCTAATGGAAGTCCAATTCGAACACTTTGCGCAATTATATTTTTTTGTAAAGAAAATTGTTCTTTTTTTAATCGCAAATATGGGTTCACACGCATTGCAAAGAGAATGCTTCCCACCATAGAAAGCCCTTGCGAAAATACAGTTGCCCATGCAGCACCTAAGATACCAAAATCAAAGTAAATCACTAAGATTATATCTAAAATCACATTGATGATATTCGATATCACCAAAAATATCAATGGTGTTTTTGCATCTCCTAAGGATCTTAAAATCGCAGCAATTCCATTATATCCTGCTACGAAGATAGCCCCAGCGCTTAAAATTTTCATATAAGGTAACGCATAGACCATTACATCTGCTGGCGTTTTCAAAAGTGTTAGAATTGGATTAGCAAATACAATACCCAGTATTCCCATTAAAATCCCTACAAAGCTTAAGAGGTACACAGCATTTCCGATTGCTCTTTGCACCTCATCTTTTTTATTTGCCCCAAAATAATGCGAAACAATTACGCCTATCCCCGCTGCAAGTCCCATACAGGCAGAAAAGAATAAGAAACTTAAGGTTGCCACAATTCCAATGGCTGCAAACGCAGTATCACCAACTTGCTTACCAACTATAATTGAATTTGTAATGCTATATACTTGTTGAAAAACATTGCCTATTAACATTGGAATTGAAAATTTTATCAAATGAGAGAGTTCTTTTCCCTTTGTCATATCTAACACAAATTTTGACATTTACTTTACCTCATTGCCCCCGCAAATTCATTCTTTTTACTATGCTATTTCGTATGTTGTTTACTACACTATTTCGCACGCTATTCACTACGTCATTTCATATGTATATCTTCTCATTTTAGCATAGATATTTTAAAAAGCAATGTAAAAAAGATAGGTCTTTTTCAATGTTCTTTTTTCAATATAAATACAAACAACAAAAAAATGAAAATTTCTGCTCTTTTATCAAGCAATGTGATTGACTTTTTGTAAAAAAACGATTAAGCTAAAAAAAGATACGCATGACATAAATACACAAATCAAATTTCTAAGGAGGTGGAAAGTAATGACTGGTCGAAGTATCGAGGACAGGCACAGTAATGTCTGTTCATTAGCTGATGCAGATTGTGACCCGTACCCTCATATACGGTGTAACTTTCCTGCCTCTTCTGCAATAGACCCATCTATACATTTATAGTGGAATACTGTCCTGTTCGTACACAAGATTTTGTATGAAAGGATAAAAATTATGAATTTTTTTAAGAAAGAAACAACTATTATTCAGAAAAAAAATGATTGCGAGGAAATGTTACGGCGTTTCGCATTCATGGAAGAGTCTGAACTTTTAACTCTGCTCGAATCTTCCAGTACAGGAATTTCAGCAGACAATGCCACAAAAAAATTAGACGAGCTCGGTCCAAACGTAATTGTGACCGATAAAGAACAAAGTATGTTAAGTCGGCTCTTTGACGCACTTGTCAATCCCTTTAACATGGTTTTATTTCTTGTTGCCATTATTACCTTTGTCACAGATGTTATCTTAGCATCAGATGCAGACATGACTACCTCTGCTATTATTTTAGTGCTCATTTCCGTATCTAGTGCAATCGCTTTCTTACAAGGTGAGCGTTCAAATAATGCCGCGAGCAAACTCTCAAAAATGATTTCTAATAAAGCAGATGTATGGCGAGATTCTGCTCTTATTGAAATCAACTTAGACGAAGTAGTTCCTGGTGATATTGTCAAGTTATCTGCAGGGGACATGTTGCCTGGTGATGTGCGTTTTCTAACAACAAAAGACGCCTTTATTTCACAATCTGCTTTGACCGGCGAATCTGCTCCCGTAGAGAAATTTTCGAATATTCGTAATACACAGGAAGATTCTCTAACCGACCTTTCTAACATTGGTTTTATGGGGACAAATTTACTTAGTGGAAGTTCAACTGCCATCGTGCTGACTACTGGAAATTCCACTTATCTCGGTGCTATGGCACGTACACTCAGTGGCGACAAAGCCAAAAACAGTTTTGAACGTGGTGTAGACTCTGTTTCCTCATTGCTCATTCGTTTTATGATTGTAATGGTGCCCATTATCTTCTTTACTAATGGTATCACCAAAGGTGATTGGGGTAGTGCCCTTTTATTTGCCGTAACTGTAGCTGTAGGACTTACACCTGAAATGCTCCCTATGATTATGACCTCAACATTAGCGCGTGGCGCTGTTTCTATGGCAAAACGTCAGACCATTGTAAAGACCTTATCTGCTATTCAAACATTTGGTGAAATGGATATTCTTTGTACAGACAAAACAGGAACATTGACTGAGGACAAGATTATTTTAGAACGTTACATGGACGTACACGGACGTGATGATATGCGTATTTTGCGCCATGCCTACTTAAATAGTTATTACCAAACAGGCTTAAAAAACTTAATTGACTTAGCAATAATCAATCGTGCAAAGGACTACGAACTAGAAGAGCAACTTGCACGTTACCACCGGGTTGACGAGATTCCATTTGACTTTTCACGTCGCCGTATGAGCGTCGTGCTTGCTGATCAAAATGGCAAACGTCAATTAATTACAAAAGGAGCTGTTGAAGAAATTATCTCCATTTGTAAATACGTAGAGCACGATGGCTCTATTCAGCTCTTAGATGAACAACACCTCGCTGATGCTATGCACGTATATGAAAAGCATAACCGTGAGGGGCTTCGTGTAGTTGCTGTTGCACAAAAAAATGACGTTTCAGGTGTAGAGGTGTTTGGTGTGCAGGACGAATGCGACATGGTTCTCATTGGTTTTATTGGTTTTCTCGACCCTCCAAAAGAAAGTGCCAAAGATGCAATACAAGCATTACACGATCATCATGTACGAGTTGTTGTATTGACTGGTGACAGTGAGGGCGTTGCGCTCAAAGTTTGTAAGAAAGTGGGACTTACATCTGAAAAATGTTTCACTGGTTTAGATGTAGAAAATATGAGTGATCGCGATTTAAAAGATGCGATTAAAACTTGTAATTTATTTAGCAAGCTATCTCCCTCTCAAAAATCTCGTGTGGTACACGCATTTCAAAATGCTGGTCATACAGTTGGTTACATGGGTGATGGAATCAATGATGCCCCTGCACTTCGGGAGGCAGATGTCGGAATATCTGTAGATAGTGGTGTTGATATTGCAAAAGAAACTGCAGACATTATTTTGCTAAAGAAAGATTTAATGGTATTGGAGCAAGGTGTAGTCGAGGGACGCCGTACATTTGGTAATATTATGAAGTATATCAAAATGGCTGCATCTGGAAACTTCGGTAATATGATTTCTGTAATGGTTGCCAGTATCTTCTTGCCATTTTTACCAATGCTACCTGTACATATATTAACGCAAAACTTACTTTGTGATTTTTCACAACTTGGTATTCCTTTTGACCACGTTGACAAGGAGTATTTACAAACACCACGTCGCTGGGATACAAAGAGTATTCGTCGCTTTATGCTGTTGATGGGACCTCTTAGCTCTATCTTTGATATCGCTTGCTTTGGTATTTTATGGTGGTTCTTAAAAATGAATACGCAGGACTTGGCTGCTAGTTTCCAAGCTGGTTGGTTTATATTCGGTACGTTATCGCAAATTTTAGTAATCTATATGATACGTACACGTAAAATACCATTTATTACAAGCTGGCCCTCCATACCATTATTACTTTCAACACTTATTGTGGGGATTGCCGCTATTCTTCTATCTTTCACAAAGATGGCAAGCTGGTTTGATTTTGTAACTTTACCTACCATGTATATCCCTTGGCTCGCAGTTTTGCTATTTGCTTACTGCCTAGCTACACAAATTGTGAAAGGGTTTTATATTAAGCGTTTTGAGGATTGGTTATAATAAGAATGTATATTCAACGCTTTCAAGAGTGACTGTAATTGCAATATAAACAAGGGGAATGTGCTCCATGACCAAGTTTTACTTGAGTCTGGAGTACATTCCCCTTTTTAATTTGTTCATAATTTTATATCTGAAAAATCAAGCGAAATATAACTATTTTTTTCGATGTTTCTTACTTTGTTTACAAATATCTAAAAGAAGTATAAATACTACAAATACTGCAATAAAGTGAATCTCTGCTTTCAGTAGCATCGTGATTAACAATGCTACAATCAGGGTAACGTTAATTACTGTTCTTGTGAAAGTATTCTTCATAAGAATCACCTCTCTCCTAAAGTCTATATTGACTTTAAACATACCTGCATTTTTATACTTGTCAAAAATGATTTTCCTAAGATTATAATCCTTTATTCCCCTACTCGAGCCGAATCCTCTAATATTTCTCCTGCAAACACACGGTCAATCGTATCCTTAATCTCTTGTACCGAATAATCAAGTGGTGTAATTACAGATAATACTTGTGACCCCATCGAATAGCAAGTTGCCATACCCCCTGTACCCTCTGCCGATATACTTGCTATCTGCCAGCTTGGGTTCGTTTGCATTTGTTGCTTAATCAAGCTACGAATTTGGTCTGGTGTCATGTTTGTATCTACTTTGCCACCTACAGCATCTAGGATACTGCTCGCTTTTATAATCATGGTTGGTGATAACATCTTCTGAATCATACCTGTGAGAACCTTTTGTTGATTTCTTCCTCGCTGGTTATCGCCATCTGCAAGTGCTTGACGTTCCCTTGAAAACCCTAATGCTTGTTCACCATTTAGATAGTTTGTTCCCATTTGAATCTGCATAGGTCCGCCTGCATCTCTTCCAATGGTAAATGCACTATCTGATTCTACTTCTATACCTCCTAGAATATCCACAATTTCAATCATAGAAGTAAAGTTAATACGTGCATAAAATGATATGTCTACCTCGTACAACTCTGCCAACGTATCCATAGATGCCTCTACGCCATATATTCCTGCGTGTGTCAGCTTATCTCGAGCTCCTCCCGAAATACCTGAAATTGGCACATGGTAATCTCTTGGTGTATTTATAAGTAAAATTTGATGACTCTTTGGGTTTATCACTGCGATAATATTTACATCACTACGGCTATTCGTCGATATATCTCCATACACATCTACTCCACTGACATAAACAGCGAATGGTTCCTCATTCACCTGCATTTCAATGGTTAAATCTTGAAGTTCCGTCTTAATATCGTATTCATATATAACTCTTACTTGGTCACTAAATCCCTCTATTGAATGATTTAAAATTTCTGTATATCCCTCATTGTAGACAATTGCTTGTGCTTCTCCCGACATCAATGCTTGTGCTTGCTCTGGCATACTACCCAACTCTTTTGTCATAATAGAAGTACTTAATTCTTCACCAATAGTAGCAACTGCATTTTCCATATTTTGCTTATCTTTTGCAAATTGAACTCCAAATGTATAGGAAGCTGCATCGGTAATATTCTCAGCCACATCATCATTTAATACTACAACGACCATGTGATCTAATTTATAATTTGACGGTGCTGTTACCATATTCAATAAATTATCTGCTTTCATGATAAAATAGGTACTTCCAATCATAAGAACACTCATAAAGATACTGAATAGCTTACCACCTATCCGCTTCTTTTTCGCAGATAACTGGGCCCCTGCAGTCATAATCAAAATGCAGCCTATAATTAATAAATAGTTCGTCGGAAGTGCATCTAGTGAAAATAATGCAATCATGAAAACAAGAAGTGCAACAACTTGAATCGTCAACAGGAACATGCCACGAACAGTACTGCCTCTTCTTTGACGGCGTTCCTTTTTTCTTCGTTGTTTTTCTTCTCTTAGCTTTTTGCTCGCTAAATATCTGCTTTCTACAGCAGAATACGAACTTTCATTTGTATGTTTACTTCTTCTTTGTTTTGCGATTTTTCTCTTTTTACGTTCTTGAATATCGTTGTATTCATCGCGATTACGGTTTTTATTTGCTCTTGGAGCCATAGAAAATCTATCCTTTCCCAACTTTTGGCGTTATTTTCGTTATTTTACTGTTTTACTACATTTTCAATGTTTTGTCAAGTTTGTCGATTTACCTTGTAACACTTTTGTAACCTTTTCATCATCTAGAAATCGTCTCTTTTTAGCACGATTGCAGAGCATGGACCCATATTCAAAATCACATTTCCACCCTCCACAAAATATCTTTCATATTCCATTGTCGTACTTACTTGATAAGAGTATACAACACGGTGTAACAATGATTCTTTTGGCACTTGTGCTAGCCAAACCGGTACACATACCTCTTTTAATTCCTGTGAACTATTTATTACAACAATAACCTGCTCGTCCTTACAAAATCTGCCATAAGCAATCACATCTTGCTCACAGACAAGCATTTTCAGCGAACCACCACGCAGAGAAATATGTTCTTTGTGCATTTGTATCATTTTCTTATGAAACTCTAATAACTCCCTATTTTCTTCTCCCCACGGATATGTTCTTCGGTTATCGGGATCTGTAAACCCACATAAGCCTGCCTCATCTCCATAGTAAATAGTCGCTGCCCCTATCCATGTCATCTGCATAATAACTGCCAGACGCATAATCGCCTCACTTACTCCTTGATTTGCCGACTCTGCCCCAAGCGTTTCTGTTCTTCCCACCACTTGATTGGTTCGTGTTAAAAAGCGAGAATGATCATGATTTGATAATTCATTCATTGCCACTTGCAAAGACGATGGCAAAAATCTACTCATATGGTATCGCATAGTGTCCCAAAACACCTCTGCATTTCCTTGCAAATCTAGACGCAACGCATCACTGTGCTTTTGCATTCCTGTCAAAAACCAAGTTATAGGCTCCATAAAGGCATCGTAATTCATCACACTATCCCATTCATCTCCCCGAAGCCATTCCTTTGGATTTCCATAATGCTCTGCNAAAATAAGTGCCTCTGGGTTTGCCTTTTTTACTACACTNCGAAACTTCTTCCAAAATATATGATTNTATTCTTCACTCACTCCNAAATCTGCTGCCACGTCCAAACGCCAGCCATCTACACTGTACGGAGGAGATACCCATTTTCGTGCAATTTCTAAAATATAGGACTCCAACTCCTGAGAGTCTTTATAACTTAATTTCGGCAATGTTTCATGCCCCCACCAGCCTGCATAACTGTTATTATTCGGCCATTTTTTTTCATCTTGAAAATGAAAAAACTTTATGTAAGGGCTATCTGCCGAAAGAAAGGCACCACTTGCATAGCCCTCTTTCCCCTCATAAATATGTTCTCTATCTAACCATTTATTAAAAGACCCACAATGGTTAAATACCCCGTCCAAAATCACTTTCATACCTCTTTCGTGAATTTCTGCCACAAGGTCTGCAAAGAACTGGTTGCTCGATTCTAAATTCACTCGATTCGTTACACGATTTTGATATAAGGTTGCCTTATCATTTTTTTGATTCTCTTCCAAAACCTCACCATCATCGTGTATTATTTTCCCAAAGTGTGGGTCGATATAATCATAATCTTGAATATCGTATTTATGATTAGATGGCGATACAAACAGTGGGTTAAAGTAAAGAACTTCTACACCTAATTCTTGTAAATAGTCCAACTTTTTTCGCACACCTGCTAAGTCTCCACCGTAAAATTCCCGTACTCCTTGCAAGCCTTTCGCAGGATACTTTTTCCAATCTGTAACTTGCTCTACATTCCCCTCAAGGTATGTGTATTCATTTGTTTGTACATCATTACTCGTATCACCATTGTAAAAACGGTCTACGAAAATTTGGTACATTACTGCACCTTTCGCCCAATTCGGCGTGGAAAAACCTGGTGAAATGCAAAATGCACTTCCCTGTTCCTCCTCCATTACACCCTCTTGCTTGTAATAATATACTGCGTCTGCGTGAATCTCAAAAAAATACACAAAAGGGGATTCGCTTAATTGCCACTTGCGTGCATAATAATCAAATTCCCCCTGCGAACTTTCTTTATTCATTTCATATGTATTCTCATCTACCCTTAGATACACCTTTTTTACGTCATCTTTCTTGGTACGAAAACGCAAGGTGATTTCTTGGTTTGCTTCTGGTTCTGGTGGTAGCACATACTCACCAAAACCATCACAAAATAATGCTTCTTTATTCATCTATTTTATACTCTCTGTACTATCACTGCATTCGTCACTGTGTCTCTTCTATCATTATATCTATTACTGTATCTCTTTTATTGTTATATCTCTTTTATTGTTATATCTCTTACTGTATCTCTTCTATTGTTGTATCTCATCTATTGTTGTGTCTGTTATCTTATCTGTAGTTTCGCTTGACTCCGTTGCTGTTGCTGATATTCCAAATAAGCCCTCGAATTCTTCTCGTGTAATTTTTTCTTTTTCTAGTAATAAGTTTGCACAATTTTCTAAAATAACTTCATTTTCATTTATAATCTTCGTTGCCTGTGCATAACATTCATCAACAATACGCTTCACTTCTGCATCAATCGTTCCTGCAACTGTCTCGCCATAATCTCTTGTATCATAGCCAAGTTCTCTACCCATGTCTGTATCCTGCCCGTAGTGAATCATACCTAGCTTTTCAGACATACCAAACTTCATAACCATAGCACGTGCAATACTCGTTGCATGTCGAATATCTTGTGATGCACCTGTGGTAATATCATTAAAGATTTTTTCCTCTGCAATTCGCCCACCTAATGAAACGGTGATGTCTTGCAACATCTTCCCTCTTGTATTAAAGATATCTTCTTTCTCTGGCAGTGGCATTGTATAGCCTGCTGCACGTCCTGTCGGAATAATTGATACTGTATGCACAGGTCCCACATCTGGTAAAACATGAAATAAAATCGCATGACCTGCTTCGTGATAGGCTGTGATTCTTTTCTCTTTTTCGGAAATAACACGGCTTTTTTTCTCTGTACCAATTCCCGTTTTCACAAACGCCTCTCGAATATCGTGTTGTTCAATATATTTTCGCGTAGACTTTGCCGCCAAAATTGCCGCCTCATTTAATAAATTTTCAAGATCTGCTCCCGTAAAACCTGCTGTTGTTTGTGCAACTTGCTTCAAGTCCACATCATCACCTAATGGTTTTCCTTTTGCATGAACGCCTAAAATTTCCTCACGTCCTTTCACATCTGGGTAGCCTACCATAACTTTTCTATCAAAACGTCCTGGTCGCAGTATCGCAGGGTCTAAAATATCCACACGGTTTGTCGCTGACATGACAATAATGCCCTCGTTTACTGCAAAACCGTCCATTTCTACCAGTAATTGATTGAGTGTTTGTTCTCTCTCATCATGTCCACCACCCATTCCAGAACCTCGACGTCTTGCTACGGCATCAATTTCATCTATAAAGATAATACAAGGTGCGTTCTTCTTTGCATTTTCGAACAAATCACGGACACGCGCTGCACCCACTCCAACGAACATCTCCACAAAGTCTGAACCTGAAATCGTAAAGAATGGAACACCTGCCTCTCCTGCTACCGCTTTCGCAAGTACTCCTTTTGGAATACGTGCACCTACTTCAACATACTTTTGTGGTTGTTTCAAGAAATCTACAACCTCTGCAAGTTCTTCTTTTTCTTCTTGTAAACCTGCTACTTGTGCAAATGTAATTTTCTTTCCTAATCCGATATCCATCTTTGCTTTACTTTTTCCAAAATTCATTGCTTTTGCACCACCAGCATTTTGGCGATTCATAAGTACAAAGATTAGAATAATTCCTCCTAGTACCAATAATGCTGGAAGTATTGTCGTTACAAGGATACCATCTTCTCGTACATTCCTCACTTGATAAGTAACCAGACTCTCTTCTAGTAGTTCTTGCGCCTCGTTTACATCTGATACATAGGCAAATTTTGCTGTATCTTCACCACTTAAGCGAAACTCTAAGCGTCCTGTTGGGATTGCTTTGTTTTGCCAAACCAGTACTTCTTCCACATTATTCTGTGCTACTTCTTGGCGAAATTCTTGATATGTACGCTCTTGTCTTTGTCGCTGTATTTCATAAGATGTCCACAAGATGGTAACTAACATTCCGACAAATAAAAGCAGACTAATTCCGTTGAGTCCTCTTGTCTTTTTTTTATTCAAGATATATCTCCTCCTAATTTACTTATTCACACACCACACCGATATATGGTAAGTTTCTATATTTTTGTGCATAATCGAGTCCATATCCTACTACAAACTCATCTGGAATTTCAAAACCGATATAATCCACATCTACTTCACAAACCCTACGGTCTGGCTTATCTAAAAGCGTACACAATTTCATGCTCTTTGGATTTCTATTTTGTAGCAATTCTAGCAAATGCGATAGGGTTCTTCCTGAATCTATAATATCTTCTATAATAAGAACTTCTTTGCCCTCTAATGTTTCATCTAAATCTTTTGTAATTTTTACAATTCCACTTGAAGATTTCTCTGCGCCATAACTTGCCACACACATAAAATCCATTGAAACAGGAACTTGAATATATTTTGCAAGTTCACACATAAAAAAGACACCGCCCTTTAACACACATATGAGGTGTAGTTCCCTCCCCGCATAATCTCGACTAATTTGTTCGCCTAATTCCTTAATTCTAGCTTCTACCTTGTCTTGCGCTATTAGCACGTTAATATTGTCTTTCATCTGTATCCTCCACGTCTGTTTGTATTTTTATTTCTAAAATTCGTTTTGTCTGTTCGCTTACTTTGCACGCATAACTGCTACGATATCCTACTATCCACAATATATGCTGTCCATCGGCAATCAACCATATAGTATCTCTTTTTTCACTGGGAATCTTTTCATTGATAAAGTAATCTTTTAGTTTTTGTGTATTGCCTTGTTCATTGATGACAATATAATCACCAGATTCCCTCGTACGAACAATCACATCGCCTTTTATTATATCATAATCAAATTGTTTCGTATATCCTTGTTTCACATATCCTTGCTCTATTGTCTTTGTGCATGTCTCTTGCCGAGCATTTTGCCTGCTATTTTCATACGCTTGTTCTTGTGCGTTCTTCTGGAAAATGCGATGACTCACCAACACATCTTCAATCTTCACCTCTTCATTATCAAACAAATTGACTCTAAGTGCTACCTTTATCTCGTCCTTTGTTTTCATGAGGCGCACTCCCTCGTAACAACGCACTGCTTGTACGCCATAAGCCAAATCAATTTTCCTGCCTACCTGTTTAGATAATAGATTTTCTATTTCTTTAATATGAGCCATTCCAATATTTTTACGTTTGCCCGATACTTGCTCTAAAGCCTGTTGAATCACAAAAGAACGTAATGCCTTTGGTACTTGAGTGAAGTGTTCTGCTTGAATCACAAATGCATTTTCTTCACAATAGACGCTCTTATCAAAGTATACGTTTACTTCTTGTTGCAAATATTCTTGAATTTCCTGTAACTGCTCACTTACAATATGCATATGTTCTACTGTCTTTGCATTGACATTTTCCTGCATATAAGGAATCAGATTGTTGCGTATACGATTTCGCATATATATATTTTCATTGTTCGTCTCATCTATCTGATAACAAATCTTTTGCTCTTTTAAATACGTTTCAATCTCTAAACGCTCCACGCATAAGAGTGGGCGTATGATATCACCATTTACAGGAACAATGCCTTTCAATCCACGAATACCCGTTCCACGTGCCAAATTCATAAGTAACGTTTCTGCATTATCATTCTTATGATGTGCAAGTGCAATTTTACTTCCTTGATATTTCTTTTGCACATCTCTAAAAATCTCATGACGCACCTCACGTCCTGCCTCTTCAAGTGAGCATTTTCGCCGTTCACTTTCTTGTCGTATATTTTCATGATAAACCAAGAGAGGTATCTCCAAATCACCACATAATGCCCTTACATACTGTTCGTCTTGATTGGCACCCTCTTCTCGCAATCCATGATGTACATGTACTGCTATGAGCTCAAGTGCAAATTCTCGTTTCCATAAATTCAACAAAGCAAGAATACATACTGAGTCTGCACCACCAGATACACCTACAATCACAGTATCTTTTGCTGCAAGCATTTGTTTTTCTTCTATATATTGTTTTACTTTGTCCTGCATATACTACCTCAATCTATCCTTATGTATTTTGCATTAGAGTTTCACCCTCAAAACTTCTACCTGTGATGGTCGCTTTTGCAATATTTATTATTACACCACAGTACAATCTCCCAGAGGGTTTTTATATAATTAGAACTATCTTCCAATTATACAAAAAAGCCTTAGGTCACTCGTACCTAAAACTTTTTCTTTATTTTTATTCTGCTGAACGAAATACAAGCTCTCCTGGATTAACCAATCTTAGTTTCTCACTTGCCACTTTCTTAATATAGTCGTCCGTTCCTATTTCGTCTCTTAGTTCTTCTATTTCTTCTGCTCGCTCTTGTGCCTGTTGTATCTGTGTGTGCAACTCTAATTCTTGTGCCACATACAAATCATTCTTCGCACGTAAAGCCATGCCGTTAATCGACACCACTACCACAAACATTAACATAATCAATGTAATTAATAACATACTTCGCTTATGTCGCCTTATATACCTCTTTTGCCGGTTCTTGCGAACTGCCCTTTTTATACTTGTCATACTTCCACCCTAATATTACATTATTTATATCTTCCCTAATAGTAATACTACACGGTTTTCTCCCATTTTTCAACACTTATATACAATTTTACTCCATTTTTTTCCTTTTTTCCCATTTCCATGAACTATAACTTTAAATTCCACAAGATTTGCTGTAATTAGGAAAGCAATTTTCTATTACAGTACAATAGTGTTTTGCATACGAAATAGCCCGCCTGTGGTGGTCGCAATTTGTGACATCTACCCTCTCGTATAACTCCCCACAAATGTTCGTGGTTTCGTAATGTACACATCATACCATACCATAAATGTAAGCACTGTCCATATTTGTCTAGAATAATCAAAACTCCCACGTTTATGCTCTTCCAACAAATTCAAAACATATTTTTTATCTATATATTCTTCTGTTTGCGACTCACATATAATGCCTTTCGCCCAGTCGTATAGTTCTTCTCTTAGCCAAAAGCGAATCGGCACTGGAAAACCAAGTTTCTTCCTATGCAGTACTTCATCAGGAACAATACCCTCTACTGCTTTTCTCAAAATATACTTTGTAGTACCATTTGCAATTTTGAGTGATGACGGAATCGTTTTCGCTACATTAAATACTTCTTTATCTACAAATGGTGTTCGCAGTTCAAGACTCGCAGCCATAGTTGTTCTATCTGCATTTAACAGTAAATCTCCTACAAGCCATGTCCTCGTGTCAACGAATTGCATCGTATCGATAGGGTCATAGTTCTTTGCCATTTCATAATATTCGCGCGTCGCCTCTACAAATGGCATTCCCTCGCTATAGCGTTTCATAAATTCTTTTTTTTGCGCCTCTGTGAAAATATTTGCATTTCCCACATAACGTTGTTCTAATGGAGTCGTCCCTCTCTCCAAAAAGCTCTTTCCACGTACACCTTTTGGAATTATTTTTGAAAGTGCGTGTAATGCACCTAACATACCTCCTGGTAGATTTTGGAACATTTTCAAAGAATTTGGCTCATTATATATTGTATAACCTGCAAAAAACTCATCTGCTCCCTCTCCTGAGAGCGCTACTTTACAGCGTGTCCTTGCTAGTTCTGCACAGAAAAATTGTGGAACTGCTGCTGGGTCTGCCAGTGGATCGTCCATAAACCATACGAATTTTGGAAATACTTCTACAAATTCTTTTGCTGTGATAATCTTGCTGAAGTTCTTCACACCTAACTTGTCTGCTGTGTCTTTTGCTAAATCTACCTCACTATATCCCTCTCGTTCAAAACCAACTGAAAATGTTTCGATATTTTTATTAAATTCACGCGCAATCGCTACAATAATAGAAGAGTCAATTCCACCTGATAAGAACGAACCTACAGTAACGTCTGCAAACATATGCTTTTCTACACTTTCAAAAAGTACATCACGAATCTTCTTCGCTGCTACATCTTCTTCCTGTGCCACTGGCTCAAAAGTCGTCCCCCAGTATTTGTGAAATTCAAGTGGTTTACCCATTTCTTTTGTAAAATAAGTCCCCACCTCTACTCTGTGAATCTCTTCTGACATCGTAAGTGGCTCTGGAACATATTGAAAGGTCATATAATGGCATAATGCCTTGTCGGAAATATCATTTTTCGCAAGCAGTGGAACAAGTGCTTTTTTTTCAGATGCAAAGAAAATATTGTGTACATCTTTACTCATATAATATAAAGGTTTGATTCCAAAATGGTCCCTCGCACCATAGAGTTTTTTCTCTTTCGTATCCCATATGATAAAGGCAAACATACCTCTAAGTTTATTTGCTGTATCTGTACCATATTTTTTATAAACACCAAGAATAACCTCTGTATCGGTTTCTGTCGCAAAGGTATAACCATCTTTGATTAGCTCTTGCTTTAGTTCCTTATAATTATATATTTCTCCATTGAACGTAATCCAATAACGCGCATTATCAAATGAGAGAGGTTGCCCTCCTTTTTCTGAAAGGTCAATAATACTAAGACGACGAAAGCCCATAGAAATTTCATTTTCCATGTGATACCCCTCTTGGTCTGGTCCTCTATGCTCAATTCTAGAGTTCATATCCTTAATAATTGCCTGTCTTTCCTCGTTTTTTGATTCGTTCTGCTCTTCATGCAGATAACACGTAAACCCACACATATATAATCTCACTCTCTTCTATAGTCTAACATCTAGTTTCACAACCTCTATCGCGTCTGCAAACTGATTCACAGATGCACACACTGCAATTTGGTAGCTTTCATTTTCCAAAGAATATTCCCGAAAATAATACACTTCTTGCGCCTGCTTTGGTTGCTCTAATAACACTGGTCTATTCATTTCATCAAACCCCACATCAAAGTTCGCAAGCCCGATTCGCAAGCCCTCGCCTGTCGCCTTTGCAAAACTTTCTTTCAAAGCCCACAAACGGCATATTCGCTCATTTCGCTCTTGTTTTGTTTTACCTTGCATAACATAAGTATGCTCATTTTCTGTAAAAAAACGCTTTGCAAGCGAGTCTTTGACCTCTTTCACCCTCTGCACATCACAGCCTATTTTACACACTTTTGCTGGGAACAAAGAGTCTGCTCGCAGACTCTCCGCGCCGAGCGTCCTTCCAATTAAGCGAGTGCGCCTCCCGCGGAGCGTTTTTGTGTAATAGAGTATTTTCCTATTACATAAAAAGCTACAAAGTGCGTATTTGCCAGAATGTGATAAATTAAATGTTTGTATCTGTCCATATTTTGCATTTGCTTGTTCATACAGTGTCCATGCACCTACGCTCAACGCCTTATCTGCTATACTCTTAAATCTCGTCGCTTTTTCCCGTCTCCAAGTTGGCAGCTTGCAAAGATACTGTGTATATATCGTATTGTCCGTTGTATTCATAAGTGGGGTCACGTCCGCAATCCACGTCTGTATCATTACAATTACCCCTATGCATGTACTGCTATTTTATAAATTTCCTCTACATCTTTTGGTCCAAGTGGCATGAAACCACCAACTTTATCATTCTTCGTCACACCAAGATGTTTCACCATCTCTAAAATGTCCTCTTCTTTAGCTCCTACTTCTGCAAAATTTTTCGGCATTCCAATCGATGTTAGGAAGTCAATAAATCTCTGAATCCCCTCCATTGCTGTTCTTTCTGGTTGTTCAAAGTTCATATCACACCCCCATACACGCACTGCAAATTGAACGAATTTCTGTATATCATAATTTTGCATTACATATTTCATCCATGCTGGCATAATCACTGCTAATCCTGCTCCATGTGCAACATCATAGAATGATGATAATTCATGTTCCAGCCTGTGGCTGCTCCAGTCTTGTTCTCTACCCACACCACAAATATTATTGTGCGCCACCATGCCTGCCCACATAATGTTGGCACGTGCCTCATAATCATTTGCATTTGCAATTACTTTTGGTGATTCTTCTATCATTGTTTTCAACACAGCCTCGCACAGTCTATCTGTGATTTCCACATTTTTCGTATTTGAAAAATATCGCTCACAGACATGCGCCATAATATCCGTAATACCACAAGCCGTTTGGTATGCAGGTAACGAGCAAGTATTCTCTGGGTTTAAGATTGAAAATTTTGGTCGAAGTGCCTCGCCTGATGTCGCCCATTTTAACATTCCATCTTCATGTGTAATAACAGAATCGCCCGAGCCCTCACTTCCTGCCGCAGCAATCGTCAACACTGTTCCTAGAGGAATCGCCTCATTTACCATCTTATCCTGCGCATAATAATCCCAAAAATCACCATCGTAAACAGTGCCTGCTGCAATCGCTTTTGCTGAGTCAATCGCACTACCACCACCTACTGCTAAAATAAAATCTACATTTTCCTTACGGCACAAGTCGATTCCCTCATATACCAAGCCACTACGTGGGTTTGGCATAACACCGCCAAGCTCGATATAAGGAATATTCTCTGCCTTTAATGAATCAACTACTCTATCGTATACGCCATTTTTCTTGATAGAGCCACCACCATAGTGAATGAGTACTTTGCTGCCACCGAATCGTTTTACCAATTCACCTGTACTTTCTTCACTTTCTTTTCCAAAACTAAAATAAGTTGGTGCATAAAATCTGAAATTTTCCATGTTATAGCCTCCTTATATATATGTTTTATATTTATTTTGCATTTGTAATCACACTAAGTACTCTAATTATATGTTTTTAAGCGAAAGACTGTCAAGTACAATCAATCCAACTCACGAAGTGCCGGAACCCCTCTCACACACACCGCCAATAGCAAACTCAATATTCCCGATACAAAAAACCATTTTTCCACACCAACTATATCAACAAAGCCTGCAACAAGCAAAAGTCCAACGGGCATTGAAATATTTCGAATACTGCTTACAAGCGCCATCACGCGTCCAAGATATTCTGGTTCAATCTTCATTTGAAAAATAGATAATTGCACGCCTCTATAAAACGGAATGGAAACTCCCATCACCAGAGATAAACCAACAAATATCCAAAAACCCTCTGGTGGAAGTAATCCCACGATTGTGAGTCCCAAGCCATATAAAAAAATTGAAAAGGCAATCGCTTTCATTTTTTTAATTCGCTTACCTAATCTACTAAGTACAAAAGAACCTATCAGCATTCCTACACAAAAGACGGTTTCTACAATGCCAGAACCTTTGTATCCTCCACGAAAATAACTCATAGAAATCAACGGATACATCGTTCCAACTGGAAAATAGATAAGTGCATACAATGCGCACACAAACATTAGGCTAAAAAGTCCCCGTTTTCTACGAATTGCCGCAATTCCCTCTTTCATGCCATGTAATACATTTCCCTCCAAAGATTCTGCCGAAACTTCTAACTTTGGTATTGTAACAAAACATAGTGTTGTAATGGCAAATAATGCGCCAAAAACATCGAACAGGATAATTTGGTGTAGCTTAAAAACCCCAAATAGCATGGCTGCAATGCCTGGACTAAGTAACATGGATATTGACTCCACCCCTTGTGAATAGCCAGCATAACGCGTCAATTCTTCTTTTGGCACAAACAGTGGTGTCACTGCTTGCAGTGATGGTGCGTGAAGAGTGGTTCCCAATGCTCTTGCGAAAATAACACCAAGTATCAGACCCACTGGCAGTTCACCAAAGCGTCCTCCAACTACCAAGACCATACTAACCAGTGCGATAAACAAATCGGATAAAATCATTACTTTTTTGCGTGGATATCTATCTATAAACACACCGATGAATGGCCCGAGTACCACTTGTGGAATAAACCCAAGCATTGTCGCAAATGCCAAAATCGCTGCTGAATTGGTTCGCTCTGTGAGATACCAAACCATCGCCATTTGTATCACAGCACTTGTGAATATCGAAACACCTTGCCCAAGCCACATCATAATAAACTTCTGTTTCCAGTTCATAGCTATCCCCTTAGTTCGCATTATTTAAGTATTCTATTGCCTCTCTTGCTGTATCAAAAAATGCCGTTTCCCCTACCATCTCTGATACTCCTGCTTTACGAAATTTTCTTTGCACATCTTTTTGTAGACTGGCAAATAAAATGCGATTCCCATTTTGCTGATTCTTTTCATAAAATTCCATAATCGCTTGTACACCCGATGTATCCACAAGAGGAACTCCACGCATAGATAAAATAAGTGTTCCCGTTGCATTATTTTCAATTTCTTTCATCAAGCAGTTTAAAGAACCAAAGAAAATAGGACCTGTCACATACATTACCCTTGCATCATTTTTTAGATTTATCTCACAGCCCATTCGCTTAGCATCTACTTCACTTACCGAAATTTCTATATTTGCCATTTTCAGTATAAAGTATAATAATGAAAATAAAACGCCCAGAGCAACTGCAATCGTCAAATCAAACGCGACTGTCGCTAACATGGTAATCAAAAATTGTCCTGCTGACCAGAAAAAACGCTTTTTAAACATATAACGAATCTTCTGCCACGCATTCATACGCCATGCTGCCACAATCAATATTCCTGCCAATGCACTAAGTGGTATTTTCGACATAACAGGTGAAAGCAAAAACATAGATAGTAATATTATAATTCCTTGCACAAGTCCTGTCACTCTTGTTACTTGACCCGATTCAATAGCCACATTTGTTCGTGCAATCGCTGCTGTTGAGGGGACTCCACCGAAAAATGGAATTATCATATTCCCGATTCCTTGTGAAATTAGTTCTTGATTTGCATCAATACTTTCCCCCTTTGAACGACCAGCAATCAACAAACATAACAAACTTTCAATCATACACAACGCTGCAAGACTAATTGCAGGTAAAATAAATTCTTGATATGGTATCGTTGCCAAATCTGCAAAATGCAGGCGATTTTCATGTAACAACGACTGTGGAATCTCACCAACTACCGTAACTGGGAATTCTATTGCAATATTTGCAATCGTTGCAATGGCAATTCCGACCAGAGATGCTGGTACTTTCGCACCCCATTTCTTAGGCCATACAAGAATAAGTAAAACAACAAACAAGGCAATAGCAATAGCGTATATATTTGGCTCAAACTTATGTGAAAATAAATAACCCATCTTCCAAAACGCGTTTTTCCCCTCTGCTGTGACGCCAAAAAAGTTTTCCACTTGTCCTAGCCCAATAATCAAAGCAATCCCCGATGTAAAGCCGATTACCACAGGCGTTGGTAAAAAATATACCAACTTTCCAAGTTTGCATATACCAGCTAGTACCATAATCGCCCCTGCCATAAAGCCTGTAATTAAAATGCCTTGTACCCCATAACGAAGTGCAAGTGGAAGTAAAATCGCAACCGTTGCTCCCGATGGACCTGCTATTTGATAAGAAGTTCCCGAAAAGCCACCGACTACAAATGCCGCTATAATCGCTGTCAGTAATCCTGCCGTTGCATCTGCTCCACTGCTTGCTCCAAATGCTAATGAAAGTGGGAGTGCTACTGCTGCCGCAGTAATTCCTGCCATCAGGTCCTTTTGCAGTAATTTCCTATTATAACCTTTAAATTCTTTCTTTAATTGTTTGCCAAAACTTCGAATCGGATTGTTCATCTACACCTCTCTTTTCCTATTATAGAAACAAAGAGTTTCGCAAGCGAAACCCCTTTGTAGTGTCTATTCTTCTGTCTCTTCTTCCTCTTCTGCATCTTCTTCTTGTTTAAAAATCACTTTCAATGCCAAAACTCTCGTCTCATCTACTTCCTCTGAAATCAATGTTACATTATCCACTTCATAAGAAAGTGTTTCGTCTTCATCTGGAATATGCCCAGTTGCAGTAATAAAGTAACCTGCCATCGTATCTACATCGTCCATCTCTAACTTTGTCTTGAAGATTTGATTAAACTCATCAATCAACATCTTCCCTTGTACAATATAAGTATTTTCACTTATTTGTGTATATAATTCTGCAGCTTCATCTGATTCGTCTTCTATCTCACCAACAATCTCTTCTAGCAAATCTTCTAGCGTCACAATCCCTACAACACCACCATATTCATCTAAAAGAATTGCAATTTGATTCTGTGTTTTCTTAAATTCATATAATAAATCGCTGACCACAATCGTTTCTGGCACGAAAAGTGGGTCTTGCAAAATATCCTCTAATTTCACCTCAGCGAATCCCACCTTGTGGACTTCCTTTAGTAATGTCTTTACGTGTAATATTCCTATTACTTTATCTTTATCCCCTTTATACACGGGTATTCTTGAGTAATTTTCTGTCAGTATTAATTCTAAATTCTCATCTAGTGAATCTTCAATATCAATCATAAAAGAATCAGTTCTAGGAACCATTACTTCTCTTGCTACTTTTGATTCAAGTGAAAATACGCCCTCTACCATATCCATTTCTTCGGAATCAAGAACGCCCTCATTTAACAACATATAACGCATTTCATCTCTTGTCATCTTTTCATCTATATCATCAAACTTCATCGGTGTAATGCGACTAAGTAAGTCTGTCGAGGCTGACAGCAACCAAACAAATGGCTTTGTAATCTTTCCTATCAACTGGATTGGACCTACTACAACATTTGCAAACTTTTCTGAGTTATTCAGTGCAATACGTTTTGGATACAATTCTCCAAATACGATAGAAATATAGGTCAATATAATAAATGACAACACTGCTGCAATTCGATATGCAAGCACAGGCTCTACAAAGGCGCGAACCCATACAGCCAATTTCTGTGCTATCGCATCAGATAAAAATGCACCAGCAATCAAGTTGATAATTGTAATTCCAACTTGAATTGTAGATAAAAAGTTATTTGGCTGACTCAAGATTGCAAGCAAGCGTATCGCTTTCTTATCGCCTTGTTCTGCCTTTTGTGTAGCACGGCTACGGTTCAATGATGCAAATGCCATTTCTGCTCCTGCAAAAAACGCATTTATCAAGGTTAGTATTACTAATAAAATTAATTTTCCAATTATCGACTGACTATCAGGGTCAGGGTTCATAACTATGTATCTCCTCCATTTTTATAAGGCTTATCGCCTACTTGTTTTGTACTTATAATATCATATTTCAAGGTTAATTTCAAGAATCACTACTTTTGTGGCTATTCGACAATATCAACCCTTATTGCAGATATTTTCATTTGCGATTATTTACAACTATTTATTCAAAAACATTCTATGCAATCCGAGTACAAACCAACTCTTCATCACGCTCAGCCTTTGTTGGAATAGTTGGTAGTGCCGCAAGCATACCAGCTCCTCCAAGCACAAGACCTAGTATCAAATTCGTAAAAAACGTACTTCTTGCCTCAGCATCATATGATAATATCAACCACATGTAAGCGACAATCTCCTTTACCGACAAAACACTCCCACCAGTATAGGACGCATAAAATATGAGCATTCCCGTTTCTAAAAACTGTGCAAACACAATGCCTATAATTCCCATAATTACGAGTAGTATGCCCCAGCCTCTCGTTACTCCTTTTCCTAATAGTTTAAAGCCTTGTATCCCTAATATTATAATTAAAAATCCAACCCACCAAATAAAATAGCCGAGCATAGAAATAATCAACCATATTGTCACTCCGATTAAAATTCCAATAACACCACCTAATAAGCCTAAAACAGGATTGATTTCTCTAGCATTGTCTTTGTTCGTCTTATTTACGTGTTCCCGAACAGCAGTCTCATTTGCCACAACCATCTCTTTACCCACTCTATATAGAGATACGTCCATATCTAAACCTGTATAAAAACAAGATTGCTGATACCCTGCTGCTAGAAGTTCTTTCGTAATATCTGCGACAATTCTTTGTGCTATCTGAAAGTCTAATGTATTTATTTGAATAGAAATACCTGTAACTGTTGGTGTAAGCACAAACTTTTTCTCACTCGCCTTTTTAATTGGTTTCACCAGCTTTTGTATCGCTTTTCCCTTTTTTAATACTCGAATGTTGATACTCGCAATAATTTTTTTGCTTTTTTCCTTGTATGTCACATAATAACCATTTTCTATACTATACTCTGCTATCATGATACCCTCCTCAATTTAGACATATTTTCCACAACATTTTCAATAATAACGCACATAAAAATGATTGTCAAATACATACTAGGCTTTTTCCCTCGAAGTAGGTATGTTATAATGAAATCAAAAGGTGAGGTGACAGTATGTACATGCGAAATTTACTTTCTATTCACGCCATACGACAATTAGAATTATTGGAATATTTAATGAAGTGCTCGACTGCAACACTTGCAGAGATTAGTACTGCCATTTCCTATCCCTCGCGAACACTTTGGCAAGATATACAAGAAATCAATACCTATCTCGATCCAATCTGTGTGGAAACCACAAACACAGGCGTGTCCCTGCACATTCCTCCTACCTTTTCCATTCGCGCTGTTTATCAACGGTTGCTTGCAAGAAGTAAGGAGTATTCTTTGCTTGAATATTTATTTTTCAATGAGGGAAAGCCTTTGGACGAAGTGGCACAAAATTTATACCTTAGTCTCTCTACCTTGCGTAGAATGATTCCCGAAATGAATAAGAAGCTAGAGAAATCTCAGATTCAAATTTCTGTATCTCCTACAAGTGTAGTCGGCGATGAGTTAAGTGTATCACAATTTTATATTGCTTTCTTCTCAGAAAAGTACTACAACCTTTCTGATTTTTTGCAAAATGATGAATTTCAAACACTCAACTTGCTTTCAAAAAATATTTGCAAGGAAAATGCTTGGCATTTAAGCTTTCCCGATTTACAAAAATTGCGTGTTTGGAGTTATGTACGATTGGTGCGTATGCAAAACAACCACCCGATTCATTACGAGCAAACACTTGATATACTACAAGACTATAAGTTTTTACAAAATCAAGCTTTTTTGACTCAATTTTTCGCAACCTTTCATATAAAACTAGATGCAAATTTACTTTTGCAAATGTTCCAAGTGGTCTTAGGTGGTCTGCACATGGCTACTTACGAAAGCTTGCTAGAAGCAATACAAGAGGATAACACTAAAAAGAAAATCTTTGACCTTGTTTATAAATTGCTCTCTACTTTATCCAAAGAATTTAACATTGCATTAAATAATACCGAGCAACTTCAACTAGATTTATATAACATCATACAACTTAGCAGTTATCGCCACTTTATTATTTACAGCCGAAGTCGACAGTTCTTGGAGGGTTTTAGCAAGGACAATCCAGATATTTTAAATATGTTTATTCGAACCATGAGAACTTTAAATGTATGTGATTGCACTCCCGAAAATTGTATTTGTGATGAAATGATTTATACTATCATTACACAATGGCCAGAATTTTTAGAAAAAGTCGAGGCTTTGATACCAGAAATTGAAATTGGGCTCTTATTTGATACTGATTTTGCTCACCTTACATTTATTCAAAAAATACTAAAAAAATATTCAAAGCAAAAACTCTCCATTGTCGTACCAGATATATTATCCACAATTTCTGGGCAACTCCCCGACAAAGGTTTCGACTTGCTTATCACAGATATTCCCGATTTACCTATACAAGGTATAGAAGTCATTTGTGTGCAAGAATATCCCTCTGAAAAGGACTGGAAACAGATTTTGGCTACACAGGAACGAATCGTTAGCGAAAAAATGAAGTTCCTCAACCAAAATATCATGAAAGGACGAGAAGTATGATACAATATGTCATTTTAATGCTTGAGGGACTCCTCACCTTTATATCACCTTGCTTACTCCCTATGTTGCCTATTTATATTTCCTATTTTTCAGCAAGCGAAGATAATAATAATAATAATACGAATACTGTAAAAAATGCTTTTGGTTTTGTGCTTGGTTTTACTGTTGTTTTTATTTTACTAGGCGTATTTGCTGGTTTTATAGGTGGTTTCTTGATTCGCTATCAAACCTTGCTAAATGTACTCACTGGTGGTATCGTCATCTTCTTCGGCTGTCATTATATCGGACTATTAAAGATTCCGTTCCTAAATCGAGTATATCAAAACCAAGCAAATGTAAAAATTCTTGGCTTTCGCTCTGCCATTTTATTTGGTATTGTATTTTCCATAGGGTGGACGCCATGTGTTGGCACCTTTTTAGGCTCCGCTCTCATGCTCGCCTCTCATCAAGGCTCTATGGTACAAGGCTTACTCTTACTTTTATGCTATTCGATAGGACTTGGCATTCCATTTATATTATCTGCCATGCTACTTGATAAATTCAAGAAAAGCTTTGATACGATACGCAAGCATTATAAAATTATCAACAAATTATCTGGCATACTATTAATCATCATGGGTATCTTGATGATTACTGGATTGCTGAACCAATGGCTCATTGCACTTTCATCTTAGGAGGAAATCATGAATAAAAAAATAAAAGCATTTGTCTTTCTCGGCGTTACAATTCTTGTATTATTTGTTGCCCATACTGCCTACAACTATTTAAAAGAACGTGTGCAACCTATCCAACAATTAGATAGTGTCAAGAGTGAAACGAATACCGAAGAAAGCTCTGACACCGCAAAAACAACTTCTCCTGCTCGTGATTTTGCTGTGCAAGATACGGCTGGCAATGAAGTAAAATTAAGCGAGCAATTTGGCAAACCGATTGTGGTGAATTTCTGGGCGAGTTGGTGTCCACCTTGCAAGGACGAAATGCCCGACTTTGAAAAGGTATATCAAGAAATGGGCGAACAAGTTACTTTTATGATGGTTGACTTAGTAGATGGCTCACGTGAAACCATTGAAACGGGGGCTGCTTTTATTGAATCTGCTGGTTACACCTTTCCCGTTTACTTTGATGTAAACCAAAATGCAGCCTATACATATGCACTTACTTCTATCCCAACAACGCTATTTATCAACGCAGATGGAGAGNTTGTAGCAAATGCTGTTGGGGCTATTGATGAAGAAACTCTTCGAAGAGGNGTTGCGTTGATACTTGAGTANTCATTGATGGAATGGGATTGCGTTGATACTTGAGTAGTCTGATGAAATGGCATTGTGTTGGTACTTGAGTAATCTGATGAAATGGCATTGTATTGATATTCGAATAGGTATCACACAATGCAAAACCCCCGAAAAAACATTTCGGGGGCTTCACACTTTCATTTCCTATAAAATAATATCATCTATCTTCTGATAATCTACCAAACTATAAGACTCCACAAGATTCCCTTTCACAATGTATAACACATCATCAATATAAAAGCCACGTGTCGTAGCATAAGATGTTCCATTGACATTCTTATCAAACTTCAAGTCAAACCCTACACCCTCTTCGTAGTCAAAGATGTAATATCGCTCTCCTTTATGTTCATCTGCGCTAAAACCTACCATTTCTCTATCGTTT